>JAABUY010000084.1_pt1 | contig 202035 bp, 173 predicted proteins | sample 5560271 | NCBI WGS metagenome assembly JAABUY01 (sample SAMN10711886, study PRJNA513374) | rock metagenome | isolation source: Antarctica rocks | place: Antarctica: Victoria Land, University Valley | reverse complement strand
TGTTGCTCATCTCCTGTAGGCTTTCAAGGCCCTGAAGGTTGACCGCGCTGGTGGAGGCTGCTTTCTGCGTGCTGGCTGACATGTCTTATATCGTAAGGGTGTTCAACGTGTTACATCCCGATCGGAGGTTCCTCTGATATAGGGGCTAGGGGTTAGAGCTTGTGATATAAGAGGGTTCCAGGCACGTTGGGTTAACCGGTAGCTAGTAGTATGCTAAGTAACGATTGCATTGAACACGCCCATCTCCTTAGGGGAGATGGCTTGTCTATATACTGCTAGATCGCCGTGCTCGCCGGGGTCGCCGCGAGCATGGCGAGCTGATAGATCTCCCAGAGGTCTATCGCCTCGCTGAGGTCGCCGCGAGCATATCGAGCCGGGCGACCTTATACCCGTGAATACGCTGTACCCGCGTATATCTAGTTACTACATAACCTTTACTGGGTATGGCCGTAACACTTCTGAGTCAGATTAAGCTTTAATGTTTAAGTTTAATTTAAATTCTTAAGTTAATAATTAAAGCTTAATCTGATCTGACTCAGAAGCTCTGTTCAGGTCAGACTGAGTTAACTTAACTTAATGATTACTTTAAGATTATTTTAATGCTGTGTTTCTATCTGTGCTCAGTCACATTATACTTTGTGTTTAGAAGAGCTTTAATGAATAATTGAAGGTCAGACTAGATAAAACTATCTAAGGTGTAACTTTGCTGATTTGAGTCTGAATACATACTGATTGTTTGTGTACAGTGATTTAGCTTGATCATAAGTGAGTGTGTTAAGTACTTTTAACACTACTATTATCAGCTGGTTTGTCTGCTCAAGGACTTGTATGAAAGAGTGCAACCTCATACATGTTGTTGAAACTCTATGGTCAAATTGTTTAATTCTGTGTAGAGTTCATTTCTTCACCAATCATGCTGACTCTTTCAAAGCCAATATTAAGTCTGTTGTTCTCCTGTGAGTACCCATTTCGCACATCTTCGCGCTCAAGGAACAAGACGCGAGGACTTCTGGATGCCTTCACCTCATTCTTGTATGAAGTCTCATACATGTGTGGTGCCGACCAAAGAAAGTCTTATATGGCATTCTCCTGCTCTTGAATAGCAGTTCTCTAGACTTCTCAGGCTTTGAAGAAGGAATGGTGGTTTGTAATGAGTTCAACACGATCTCGCTCACCACATATTAAGTTAGGGTTTGCTTTTTGAAGACATGCATAAGGGATTGACCCAAGTGCCTGGAGTAGTCCAAGCGAAGAATCGCCTCTGCAGTGCTAACACCACAGATATCCCCTTTACCCCTTCAAAATCGCAAGCTGACAGGCCAAGTTTATCAACCCTGAGGTGCCAAATCATCCGGAGATTAATTTACATCTTCTTCTGCCATCTGATCAATGGTACTCGAAATTCTTGGGCCACAATGTTATTATTTGTGTGTTATAAACTGGGAAGGATAATGTGTTTTTCGCTATGAAACGTCAAAGCTGTGCTTAGCCTACCTATTGATGCGTCAAAGCTCTCATCTGTTCCTAGGCGTCATCTCTTGATCCCAGATTCACTGTGGCAATGGTGCAACCTTCGCTGCACCTATTCTGTCGTCGGTTATGGTTGCGGGAGCAGTGGTGTAGAACTTGACGACGAGATCTGTCTTGAAACACGGAAGCAGGCATCTCAGCCACTCAAGTTTCAACCCTTGAGGCTGAGTTGCATATAGTTCTGAGGTCTCTCTATGGCCGAAGCTCATTTCCAATTGGCTGGGTTACGCTGTGTATATGTTCTCTCTACATCAAGTTCTTCCGCACGATTCCTATGTATTGAAGGTGCTTCTTCCGCGAGTGTTTTGCCCGTGAAGGCAGTATTTGAACACCCCTCATGATGTTATAGCAACACTAATGACTTTGTCTGAGACACAGCCTTATGTACGTCATGTCTGCCTTCTCATTTGCGCGGCGCAAGGCACAGCTTGACGATGAAAGAGATTGAAAACTACTCAATGAGCCCGTTGCTGTTGACCCGTCCTTACACAGCCCAGTAAACAGCAGTATATCCATATATTCTTCTCGTTTGTCTCTTCGCTTTCCTTCCTCTCAGTTCATCAGTCATTCGAGACTATCAGTCTATCAATACATCCATTATGCGCTACATCAGAGTTTACCATTTTGCCCTTGCAACGATTGCTGCCACGCCCGCAATCGTCTATGCTGCCCCGTCCGGCTTCGAGGATGGAGCTCCTTTCATTCTGAAGAGCAACCCTCAACAGAATAACGCGGCGGATTTCGAGAATAAATACGGTAAGTCATTCCTTGGGAGAAGATAGAATTCAAAACTCTTGGCCGGTAGGGATTTGCTGATTATGGTGACATCAGTCTCTTGTAAGTTTTTGCCGTTTGGCATGCTACTATTCGTAACCTCCGACTCTTCGGTGTCAACGACACACGCAGCCACCCGCTGACTGGCTAGATCACCATGTTGATTGCGGCGATTCCTACATGAGCCTAGGAGACAAGTCGAAAGCAAGCGTGTTCCACATTGTGAACGACACTGCTGTTCTTCGCGACACAAATCCGCCCGTGTCCATCTCTCTATATCCCGCTGGGACCGACGTCAAGATCCACGCCGATGGAAGCTCTGTTGCTACTGCCCCCAATGGTACTGTGCTTCAGCCCAACGGGCCTGGTGACTTTCGAACACCTATATTGAGCACAGACGTTGGAACTCCCCAGTAGGCATTCACCCTCTCGCCCTGTTCCATAGAAAACACAGATCATGTGAACGGCGCGATCAACGGGCTGACCTCTGCAGCGCCGATCCGACCAAGAATTACGGCTTATTATTTAACAAGATTCGGTTTTGTGGTTGGGGAGGTGAGCAGCAGTCCAGCTTCTGACTTGATCAAGACAGCGAACCTAGCTCCCAAGAGGGTAGTATGCTGACGTTGGAATACCTTAGCTTGCAAACACCCCGTCGATGGAGATACCGACCGCATTGATATCTATTGGCAGAGGTGTGTGGGCCGTAATACAGGCCCACCCGGTTGTTCGACCATGTTTTTGATGACGGAACCTGCACCTCAATGCTCTTAGCCTAAGACTCCGAGCAAAGAATGGTCGAAGCCATGCTCGTGTGCATCTCAAGCTCGCCATGACTTGGGCGAAGGTATTTATTTGTATGTAGCAATTATTATACTAGATTCGTAGAGAACAAGTACGAAGTACATGTGGAATTGAATATCGCTGTTGCCCCATTCCGTCAATGTGCGCCATGAGTGTTGAGACCTGCCTTAAGGTAATTGGTTCAAAAGTGCTGCCTCACCAATGAGTAAGCGGATACATACGCGCCGATCGCTGCACGGCTGAGGAAACAGATTAATGGACGTTTCTCTGCAGACACTCGATATCGCCGAACAGCTCGTCTCTCCCAGCTCCGTTCTATTTACACAAAAGCCCAAACCACAGTCCTGGAGGCGTGCCAGCTTGCAGGAAATGGACAAACGCCACCCGAGCTCGTTCCAGCAGCTGGAAAAGGCAAGAGACGCCAAACCCAACACGACGTGAGAAGTCATGCTAACGTTCTCAGCTCGGCGAAGGCACTTACGCCACAGTAATGGTCCCTCATTTCCTCCGCGAAACGTACGACTGACCCGCCAGGTCTTCAAAGGGCGGAATCGGCAGACGGGCGAACTCGTCGCGCTGAAGGAGATACACCTCGACTCGGAAGAAGGCACGCCGTCCACGGCGATCCGCGAGATCTCGTTGATGAAAGAGCTCAAGCACGAGAACATCGTTTCCCTTCACGATGTCATCCACACGGAGAACAAGCTCATGCTGGTGTTCGAGTACATGGACAAGGATTTGAAAAAGTACATGGACTCCCGTGGCGATCGCGGGCAGTTGGACTACGTCACGATCAAGTCCTTTATGCATCAATTGCTACAAGGCATCGCTTTCTGCCACGAGAACCGCGTGCTCCATCGGGATCTCAAGCCTCAGAACTTGCTGATCAACACCAAAGGTCAGCTGAAGCTGGCGGACTTCGGTCTGGCGCGAGCGTTCGGCATTCCGGTCAACACCTTCTCGAACGAAGTGGTTACGTTGTGGTATCGGGCTCCGGATGTGTTACTGGGCAGCAGGACGTACAACACCAGCATCGACATCTGGTCCGCCGGTTGCATCATGGCGGAGATGTACACCGGACGTCCTCTCTTCCCTGGCACGACCAACGAAGACCAGCTGCAGAAGATCTTCCGGTTGATGGGTACTCCGTCGGAGAGGTCTTGGCCTGGCATCTCGCAGTTTCCCGATTACAAGAACAACTTCCACATCTACGCGACGCAAGACCTGCGCCTCATCCTGCCGCAGGTCGACCAGCTGGGGCTCGACCTCCTGAGCCGGATGTTGCAGTTAAGGCCGGAGATGCGGATCAGCGCCAAAGACGCGCTACAGCATCCGTGGTTCCGGGACCTGGGACAGTTGAGAAGTCAGGTGGCGCAACAGCAGCAACAAATCGGTGGCGGTTACGGTGCACAGGGCGTTGCGGCGCAGGGTGGATACTGAGCTGTCTCTAAACCGTCATGACAAATTGCCGCGGGTGCTTCTGAAAGCATGGGGTCCGGCGTTGTCATTATTCCCATAGCATGGATTTACAGTGTGGAGAGAGTTGGTGCCAGGGGCGTTAGTAACTGGGGAAAAGGGGTGGCATCAAAGTATCCACATGTATCTAACTGGCGTGCGGGTTGCCATGTGCTGTCTCCTAAGGTCGAAGTAGGTAGCTCCTCATTTTACTAGGACCGTCAGCAATTAATATGCAACCAGCCAATACAATCTGCCATATATAGTGACAAAGTTCGGCCGGAACTTCCCCAGCCTGGGGTCCGTCGTTTCCTTCGAAAGTGGTACTACAATCCCGAGGAAAGGGGAAATCCCGAATCTTATCCGCGCGATTATAGCTTCTGCACAGTAGGTACCTCCCCACAGGAACGAGACCTCGTTCTTGTCCGCATACGGCTCCGAGTCCCGAGGCAGTTGCTAGGTCCGTCCTAGCAAGGTAGATGCCTTGGGGATCGACCGCATGGGTGGAAGGGTTTGTGCCAACGCTACAACAATAATGTCACGTCATCTTTGCACTGGTGCGAGGCCGGCCTTGGGCCCGGTGAAAGTCTTTCAACAATCCCAGAAGGTCCGTGCTTGTTGAGGGACATTGGCTGGATACTGGTGGACCTTTCGACCTTGACGGTTGGACAGGATGAAGGCACAGGACAGGCATAGGAAACGAGCAGAAGGCGACCTTGTGCATGAGTGGTTGCACATGCTGAGGGCAAACAAACAGCAGAGGCAGAGATGACGAGTCGGAGTTGCTGCAAACTTGGAGAGGTACAACCACAGGAGTACAAATACTTCTATCTATACCTAGGTATTTAGAAGAGCTTAACATGAGGTAACGTTAGCATCTGGAACGAACAACCTGGAAATGAAATTGCTCTTCCCGGTAAGGTCAAAGTATTTGTAACGTACGGAGTACAGCAGAGATCAAGTCGGGTCAAACCCAACCGAACCGAACCGAACCGAACCGAAGGCCCGAGGGGTTCGTCCCTAAGGTACTCCGTACTTTACCTTACCGTACCTGATATTATTGGCATGACGTGCAGCGAATCCCGAGGTCCTTGGTTACAGGTGCTTTGGCTTACCTTACCTAAGCTACCCACTGTACCTTAGGTACCTTACTTTAGGTACCAGGTACAATAAATTATACCGTAGCTTGGGGAATCTGGAGCTTGGACTTGAAGCTTGGCTCGAAGCTTTGACCGCAAGCCAGGGCCTTAGTTCTGTGCTAGTTACTAGTAGGCAGTTCGGCTTCGTTGCTACAAACTATTTCTCCGACCTGAACAAGGGCTTTCAAAGCTAAAGTCAGAGCCAGTCCGGAGCCAGCTGCCACTAACATCTGAAGCATAGGTGCCTTAGGTTGAACGACCCGAGTACCGGCGTTATCAATTTCCTACTGTACCTACCTTACTTCCTCGATCCAACTCTCAGTCTCTCATACCCATACTCGATATTCGTACGGTACTAGTACTTGTGCTCTTGAAGGAGCCGATGTTGTTGCGGTGTGCCCCTCGACAAGCCGCCGTTCCTCATTCTCGTCCAGCTACAAATTACGTCACTTTTCTGCAGCCGGATTTGCATTCGAGCCGATGATTGCTCTTCTTGCTGACACGCTGCCTGTGGGGGATGGAAAGTGGAGAAAGGAAGTCAGAACAGCGATCATCGGACGCAGAACTGAGGGAATAAGGGAATACTCTTCTTTGCGTTAAACTCAACGCTCGCCGCCCGATGGTATCGAAAGCTACCGCTCCAAGAAACACCTGTTCGGGTCCAATCTCTAGCGTCATAGTACAGCGCTCCCGATAACAAACAAAGGTTACTAAGGTAAGGTAAACTGTACGGAGTACCTTACCTTATGGGAAGGGCTTGGGCGCCGATACCTACCTTATCATTATCGCCTCAGGCCGACCGACTGCCTTCTCGTGCGCCTTCTCCGTAGCTCACAAGCGATAACTGAGTTATCTCTCCAGGGTTGGAACGGTGGAAGCATATTGCGCGGACCGTGCTCTAGACCTTGCTGCACCTTCTTCCATCCAAGACGATGCCACCAGTCACTCCTTCTCGTTCTCGAGACCTTTTCGAGACCCCTGTTTCTCATGCAGTACAGACGTTTTCGTCGAAATTCTTTAAATTTCCACATATCTTCAATGCGCGACTTGTCTTAAGTAACGTTATCCGCATCGTCCTGCTCCTCTCGCTTTGCCCTATTTCTACTTCTCCCTAGTCCCTCTCTAGGTGTTTACGATATTCATCCTAGAAGTCGAACGCATATGAATACTTTCTCGCCGTCAAATACAACGTCTCCCTCCTCTGCCACGCCTTCAAGCATTAGAAGCGCGCTTTGAGCAATGATGGCCTTGACGCAAGATCAATTCCAGGCGATTGAGATCACCGAACGTCTGACTTCGACATTATCATTAGTCGGAACGTCCTATATCATCGTTACCTTCCTTACGTCTCCCGCCTTCCGGAAACCCATCAATCGATTGGTGTTTTACGCGGCCTGGGGGAATATTATCTGCAATGTCGCAACTCTCATGTCGAGATCCGGCATACACGCCGGTGAAGGCTCTGCATTGTGTCAGCTCCAAGGCTTTTTGATCCAAGTGTAAGCTTGGGCTCTTACCGGCCGTGGCCTGCCTTGCCAAACTGACGGGTGTTTAGATTTATGCCCGCAGATGCACTCTGGACCCTGGCTATGGCGTGCAATGTATACCTCACCTTCTTTTACAAATTCAACGCGGATCAGTTGCGAGCGCTGGAATGGAAATATTTCTTGCTCTGTTACGGCTTGCCGTTGATTCCGGCCATTGTGTACCTCCCAATTGCAACCCAGTCGAGGGGCAAGATCTACGGACCGGCCACGGTAAGCACTCATCGTCTGGTAAAGGCCATGGTTGACTGATCGTTTTCGGCAGCTGTGGTGTTGGATATCCATCAAGTGGGACTTCCTCCGAGTAGCGATGTTCTACGGGCCGGTCTGGTACGGCACTACGATACTGCTCGCTCGCCATGTTCGACCAAACTGACTTCGCTGTAGGCTCGTCATACTCATTACCCTTGCAATCTACGCACGGGCCGGTAAAGAGATTTTCAAGAAGCGGCAAGAGCTTCGGAACGTCAGTCAGAAACGATCGTACACTGTCACCGAGAACCCGTTCACCAGCTGCAAGACCACCGAGGTCCACATCAGCAGCGAACCGGCGAGAGCGTTACGAAACGACTCTCAGACGTCTCTTTGCGACGATCACGGCAAACCGGTGCGGGGCTACAACCCTTATACTGTTTCCGTCGGTACCGGCTCCGCGGCTTCGCAAGCAGCTCATGCTCGAATGGCAAGCCTAGCGCGAACACCCCGTCGAAATCACGAAGCGAATTCCGCCGCGTGGGGTTACACCAAATGCGCCATGCTGTTTTTCATCTCGCTGGTCATCACCTGGGTAAGCCCCGCACCATGGGAGTATGCGGTCCAGTACCCATGTCTAATGAACGCGCTTTTGCGGAGTAGGTCCCCTCGACCATCAACCGTGTCTACAGCCTCGTTTACCCCGAAGCGGTCAGTTTCCCCCTCAGCTACGCTTCCGGCCTTGTCCTGCCTTTGCAAGGATTCTGGAACGCGCTCGTTTACACCCTGACGTCGCTATCCGCGAGTCGAGCCCTCTACCAATCACTTCGCTATCGCCGACGGCTCGGCCGACGCAGTTCGTCATCGAGTACAACCAAGGGCATCCTCCCCAGCGGAGGACCAAATCCGTTTCCTTATGTTTTACGCACCTTGTCGAAGCGCTGAGGCGCTGTCTGATTTTCACTCCTATACTTGGATCGATCGACGGGAGAGAGGTATCACGGACGCGCGCACCTAACGTGCGGGCGCCTACGTAACCCTTCTTTTTGGAATCAGGCGCAGTGGGAAGTACGTTATGTCAGGATTTGGATTCAATTCGAACTGCTTAAAAACTTGTACCCTAGAAATTATTTATCTTTCACCGCTACGTCGTCTATATGAGTCTCCCGGCGTCTGGCGTTTGGAAGACAGTCCCAGCAAAAAGCTAGCGGTTCAGGCTACCTCTTATCTTCTACCCATCTGTTACAGCATGTATAATCAACCCTGTATCTACTTCGATGGAACCTAGTCACGACAGATCGTCTTCAATGCCATCGATGCCTTTTGCACACCAGAAGAGGGTGATGAGTTCGACTCAGGCTCACTATATAATGATCTTTTCTCCAAGATGGACAACCTATCTCTTCGTTGGAAAGAGATAAGACCGGACGGCGCAAGGTACCTTGTATGTGTGATGTCTGCGTTGAAGATGTCGGAGCTACCTATCCTCGGTCCACTGGCTTGGAGCACGTTGTCTACCTCTTTTCAGAGAAAATCTATCGGTACTATGTCGTGAGTAAGATGTGGGGTAGGTATTAGGGACAGATTCGAAGTGGTGTGTAATCAAAACTATAGAAACCTAGGTACGAAGGACCATCCACCTCCTATGACGCCACGAACAGACCAGTACAAAGGTCGCCGCCCTCAGCCTCCCACATTCACATAGCTCTACGAACCTCAGCCAAACACGCATAATGCAACCTCTGTATTCGAGTCGTGTCTGGTATGAGCTACGCATGTATGTACGTATGTTGAAACAGTCCATCCATACAGGCCCTTTCTCCCCGACAGCATAGCCATGCTCTATCGCTGACGACCCCATTTCGATCGCAGCATGCCCGAATGCGAGAGGATCGTGGGACAGAGTACCAGATCGTAACTCCAAACTCCAACACCAGCCCACCGGAACCATCAATGCGTCCCTTCATCCAGGCATAGCATGTGTACCGGCCAAAATCAATAAGAACGACCGCTCAAGCGAAACCCGCACGTTGCATATCACACTCTATCGGCAGCAAAATCCACCACCTCGCAATCATCCTCGAAGAACTCGCCCTCGTCCACGACACCTTTCCCTCTCCTCCGCCGGGTCGTGACAACCACTTGCTCGAGCTCGTGTTCGCCTCGTTTCAAGAAGGTCATCACGTTCTCCATCTGCGCCAGCCCGTTTTCGTCCCCGTCCCCGTTCACGTCGTCGAGAATGGCGGAGCCGAGGTCAAGCTTGGTGGCCGGGATGGGTTCGCCAAAAGCCCACGGTGCCTGGTCGGTCGTTGACGAAGGCTGACGGTTGTCGTAGACGAAGAGCTTGACTCTGGGGTCGGTGTGGAAGGGTTGGTAGGGGGGGTTGGTTTCGATTTCGGCGAACGAGAGCGGGTGGGCGGTAGGTTTGCTCGTCTTTCGCGCGACAGTGGGGGTTGTCTGTAGAGACCAGTATCCATTGCGTACGAGTGGAGGGTGGAGACCATCGACTTCCGCCCGAAGGTATGCTTTGACAGTCGCGTTGTCGGGAACGGCTGGTAAGGCAAGTTCGACCAGCCGCCGACTCATGACGGAAAGATAGCTCGGAGCGCCGTTTGTGTTGCTCCTACTGTGACCGACGCCGTAGATTCTCAAAAGTCCGCCTCCGACGACAGCGAGACATTCTTGATCATTTCCGTTCATCCAGCAGACACTGCCTGCCGTACGATCGAGTAATGAACCCGGAAGGTGTAGTCTGTTTTCTCCGACATGACGCAACGTCTTGACAGTTCCTGAGGCAGCACCGACTGACTTGCTGATCCCGGCTGCTACCGCTTTGCCACCTTTGGCACCTACCGCAGACGTCACACCAAGCCCGCCGATAGCGGAAAATGGGATATTGAAGCTCGGAGGACGCTTTCTCACAGCAGCAAGCAAAGGCTGGGTCTTACCGTTCACCATATTGATCGCCGAAGTGAAAACGTTTGTCAAAGGCTTATCGTCAATGGCCACTTCGTTATCTGTGTCACCTGATGTCATTGAACCAGGAGCGGTGACATGGCGCGCGGAACGACGTAGAGGAGGCCAAACGAATGCACTCGGGGACAGTTCAAAGACGTGAGCGGTACCATTCTCGGTTACCAGGGCCAACCTGTCTCCTCGAGGAGCTGACCAGACGACATCAATGATGCTAGCGACAGTCATTCGGGCGAATCTCGCGACCTGACGGACAAGTGGGCCCTGTGGCTCTGGCGCAAGCGCAACTCTAGGCTGGTTGATGCGTTCTTGCACTGCTGCGGTATCACCCTTACCGTGTGTGATGCGCATCAAATCCCAGACGTATTGAACATCTCCTTTCCTACTCGCCGTGAACAACATGAGGCCGTTCGGCGCAAACGAAACGTAGCTGCAGCCGTCTGGTGTTTGAAAGGTCGCGATCGGAGCTGGACTTACAATGGATCTAGTTTCCTGGGCTCTGAGAAGCTGTTCAAGGTCGAAAATGGATACCACGGTACGGTCGTTGGCGGCTTGTGATCCAGGTTCTTCGTGTGCATGGGTCGGCGGAAAGTATTGCTGGGCTTGGTGAGATATCGGGCGCAAAATGTCGGTATTATTCCTCAACACGTCCGTTGCTGCATTGGTATCTTGGGTCTTGCCCCGATAATTCTTCCAAGCTCGCGCACCCTGATCGCCAACCCAGCGTGCACCTTTGATGACTTCTTGAGTGACTTCACGGGCTACCTTATTTAGAAAGCTTTCTGGTTCTGGGGAGTCGACGCTGCAAGTCAGCTGGGGCTGGGACGGTGCGGTATGCGTATCGAGGCCAGCAGGTGTCTTGTTCGATTCCGACGTTAGCACCTTGGCCGCAATAGAATAACATGAGGACGTGCTTGGCGGTACAATAGCAAGCCACCGAGGACTTAGAGACAGGAGCGGTAATCCTGAAGTTGTGGCTTTCCACTCTGAGTCTCCATATGGCTGCTCTGAAGTATTAGAGTTGGGTGAGCCGGCAATACTCTGCCGGTTGCTCGTTTTCACACCGGTCCACGTCTTTCCGATGCATTTGAAAGCTTCCAGCCGGTGACCCGCACATTCATCTTGTATACTGAAGATGAAAACTTCCCCACTGGTAGCAGAAGTCACTGTGAGAAATCTGCCGTTCACGTCAATCTTCAGGTTGTCGGACAAGGGCGGAGGAGAAAACAGCGGGCTTGAATTGGATGTTAGAAGGGCCGAAGCCTGGCACGTAAGCAGTGTAGTGATATACTCTTGTGTTTGCAAGGAGTACACCTCAACGGTCGTTTGATAATATGTGGTCTCTCTCGGCTCGGGCCCATCTGTGCGCATTGATGGCCTTACTGTATAGTCTGTCGCCTGTAGACCTAGGTCTTGTGGTGTGGGAGTTTCCTGAGAGGTTGTTGCCGGCCTCTCTTCTGCAATTGTAGCTTGTGGGATAAGCGGTCCGTGAATCACAACGACGACTAGGGGCCACTTTGCCTTTAGCGGCTCATGTTGGGTTGCCCAAGGTATTATTTTGGCATCGTGCACACCTCCACGAAGGCCGTTTAGACTTCCCACGGATTCCAGTTTCTCCTTTCCAACCTTGAATATATCCACAGCTCCCTGACTACCCACCAGTAACACTGTTTCCGCGACTCTGGATCCTTCATTGTTATATATCGCGAGTCTATCGAAGCCACGATAATATGGCGCATCCTTCGCTCTGCCTCCGGCTGGCCCGGCCTTTGTCAGACCAAAATCGACATTCGGAGCACTGTGGAAGTGTGGCTGTGCTTGATGCGGTAATGGAGGCTGCTTTAGACCGTACATTGAAGCTCTCCTATTCATATCCGCTAGCCCGTTGAGCGGATCTCCAAAGCTCTGATAGCCGTTCACTTGGCTCTGCAGTCGCTCGTCTGCATTAGGCGGTGAAGTAGAAGGTGTAGCAACGTTTACCCTTATGGGTCCTCCTTTTCCTCTATCACCGTACACGGATTGAAGATATGGTGGCGAGCCACTTAAGCTGGGTGCGATGCTTGGTGCGCTCGGAGGGCTGCTGCCGAAAGGTACATCATTCGCCCATTCCTTTGTGTGGTAGACCGCTGTGTTTGTAGTGTAGTCAAGAAGGGGAGGGTCGTCGACAGGTACTGGCGACTGAGTGTTACGCAAAGGTGCAAGCGGGGGCGATATAGGGAATTCATGTTTAGGCAGCGGTGGAGGTGGGGATTGCGTTCTGGCGCGCCGAGACGTTAGCACGCACACGCCGAGACAAAGAACTCCTACACACGCTCTGAGCCCATAGTAATCTTTCATGCTACATACACTTCTTGGGGATAAGCCCTTGATATTTTCCCTCCATGGTCAGTTTCTCTTCTGGACTCATGCTTCCTCCTAACCTTAGGCTTGTGCGGCCCGACGCCGTACCCCTTTGCCAGAACTTGCGGTCGATGGGGAGAAATGGTCAGCGGAAGCTGTTGATCTTCGCCTGATAGACGGTCGGACGCTGGGGGCATTCACAAAGCTGCGGTATGTGGTTTGGAGTTGCTGACCTCTCGGAATATCAAGACCAAAGGCGAGATCGAGAGGTGTAAAATGAAGATTGATCTAGCGGAGATGCAGCTGAGATGCGGTGGGCTTTCCAGACGCCGGTCGGCGTGTACCCCTTGCTAGGTCAGTCGCATTCAGCCAGACGACGACGAACTTGATCGTGACTCTTCCAAAACGAAAATGTCTCAGCTAATGCTTGTGACTCAACAGGCAGGGATGGCAGCGAAGTCTGGTCCGAAAGCTATCGAAAGCGAAGCCTGTGGCAGCTGACGGAGACAAAGCGGACTCGAGTCTCAAAGCCGGCCGCGCCTGTCAAGCTCAAGACGATATGGATAAGATAGATCTAGATCTAGAGCATCAAAGGACTAAGAGAAATTGAGAAGGAATCGAGAAGGAGTCTCTGGAGATACTCCAAAGAATCTCTAAGTGGATGTAGTTCACTGAACAAGATGTAACTTAAGTACGGAGTGTCTGAGGGGCAGGATACCTTAGCTCGTGACAGACCCTTACGCGGGGCTCGCATAAATGTTGTCCATTCAATGCAAGGTAAAGCACCGTGCATAATGCTTATATAATCGCCTTGGGACCCAAGATGGCTTTGCGAGTTCCTCGTCAATCTGCATTCTCCTTTGCTTTTCTTTCCTGAACAAAAGCGTCGTTTGGGGATGTCAACGCGCTACCTTAGCTCTGTTGATACTTCTAGTGAAAGTCGTGACTGCTTCTTGACTTCTCTTACGCTGATCTACCCCACCGTCAACAAATGGGGGGTATTCAGAGGTCAGGAAAGACTCGGGACAACACTTCAGGACAGGGCATCAGGGCAAGACTGCAGGACAGGACATCAGGGCAAAGGACAGAAGTGCCAGCACAAACCTGGTCCGAAGGACTTGGAAGATCCATGACAACCCATTGAAATGAGGCGCTCAGGCCGGATGGTGTATTGTCGGCTCACCGTTGCAGTAGGATGGTGAGCATTGTGCACCATTGAACAATCAATGGAAAGATTCTCAGAGTAGCATGAGGACTGTAAGCAGTAATCCGAGCAAAACATGGTAGAACAGACTGACAACAGCAAGGAAAAAGAGACCAGAACACGAAGACAGCTTACAAGTTGTGTCAGAGTAAGTTTGTGTTTGATTTCATGTCAACAAGTCATCATCCATACAATATAGGGGTCCTCAGCTGGTCCTGCACCTTATGGTGCTCCTACCTGAGCTCAGATACGAGATTCTGTCCTGATGTTCCGTCCTGCGTTAAGCCGTTCGGATGTTGTCCACAAACCTTGGATTGTGATTGTTTTTACATGTGTGACTGGAGGCTTTGAGTTCAATTTGGTGACCACCCAACCTACAAACTTCTCGTATGTGGAGGTCCAGGATGGTCGCGCAAACACTTCTCTGAATCTTGACAGATCTCTCATGAAGCATGAGGTGACTACTATTGAGTCATCCTGTGTTGGAAAGGTTGCGTACTTTTTCCGGCTCAAAAAGATCTCGAGTTCCGGCGAGATCCACAGAAGGAATGCAAGAACGGGCAAGGCTTCTTTGTGTCATCGGATGACACATATGTGGTGGGAGTTTTGAAGTGCCTAGAGGATTTAATCCATGGAACCTGTCGTGTAGCCTGTTGTGTGGCCTGTCAGGTAGCCTCATCCGACACACACGTACCGAAGAGTAGCCTTTGTGGGCGAGAGCAGTATGCTGGGTAAGGTAGACTCAGCTCCCTCGCCAAGTCAGGAGAAGCCAACCGCATCAGAAGTGCGGCTGACAAAAGTATTGATAAATCAAAGAGATGTACGGGGCATGCTGAGGACAGTCAAGAGCGTTGTAAACTGAACCGTCGTCTTACTTGAGGAGTCGCTCGTAAGCTGAAATGAGATGTCATAACGACAGAGTAGGCCCTTCTTTCAGGCATCCAATGGCCATATCCCTTGAGCCATGGAGTCATTGCCGTTGAGTATCCGAATCCGGCTGGGAACCGCACACATCCTCTTTTAAGTCGGTCTAAGTGCAGCTCAATGAGGTGCTACACATCCTGACCACGCTCTGTCCGGCTCACTCGTGCTCCTTTCGCCTTCTATGTTGGGGAAGACCGTGTCAGGATGCGGGGTTCTGCTTACTGCAGCGGAAAGGAGTTGTTGAGGATGCTTGGCAGGATGCTGTAGTTCGCCGGAATTGGTGATCAGGCCACCAGTACATCTATGCAGAAGACCAAGGATAATTGATGGAATAAGCCTTCGTGGCCGACGCCATGTTTTTGTGTCGAAGTCAGGACAGCGTTCGATCCGGATGTGGACAGGTGCAGATCACCATCTCAACTAGGGCTGAACGCCTTCACCAGGATGCCAAAGCTGCAGTTCAAGAAGGCCGTCCAGTGAGCTTTGGTTGTAGACGAGAACCTGGTCGTCCGTTCCCAATCAGAAGGTTGAGGTTGATAATAAGTTAATAATAGGGTTAAGGTAAGGTATGTACTGAGGTAGGTATGTACCTTAATACGAACAGACCTGAAATACGAACATAAGGTAACTATCGAATTATCGAGGATGAGTTTATTTTGGTGTCTAATACTGTACTTCAAATGTACCTGATACAGAAAAATTGGATCTCAGTTGGTCTTCACAAGTCCACCAAATCCTGTTGGTCTTCTGAAAAACCCTGTCAAGACCAATGGACCTTTCGGTGAGACCGACCTACTACTATGGTCCGTGGTCTTTGGTACAAGAAATATCTGATATACCATCACATGAGAATCATATATCTTCCTGATGACATGACCAGGGCTGCCTTCCTAAATCTCCGCGCCGTTGAACATTTTACCATTCGGTGGCCCACTGGACCGGATGTGTGAACCTTGGGCTCTTGATTAGGGTAGTTGAAGCCATTGAGTGGGCCTGTGCGATGGCATTCCCAAGTGCTTGGAATGGTGCTAATGCAAGACTGGCAGGCAATGGGATATGATGCCGGATCACCATGTGGATCGACGGGCCAAGCAACGTCCGGATCAAGCACAACTGAAGTCTTCAACTGCGAATACGAGGCACCCAACTGCCTAGCTTGATGATCCGAGGCGCTGATCTCCAAATGTGGGGTTAGTCTTGAGTGACTGCGTCAGTTATAGATGGCCCTGACGATATCCACTTGCACTTAAGGTAGTCAACCCTAAGGGACAAAGTCAACGCTTTGAACTGGTGGAGAATGGGGAAGTGGAGTGACTTGATTCTAGGCCGTCGCCTGGATGGATACGGATCGCTACTAGGCATGACGGCGTCCACAATCCCTTGATTTCAGCTGACATCGAAGAGATGGCGTTGCGTCCGTGACATAGCGTGGTGAGAACGCCGCTGAGGTCAACCTCGTACGATGGGACTGAACATCAAGAGGGATTTGCCGGAAGGGTGTGATCTGGTCCGATTGCGCCGAGCCCACGGGTATAAGACGAGTCGACTCCTTCTCCTCCCTGACAGCAATCTCTCTCATCAGCATTCGAACAGCCAACTTCCTTCGATCATAACAGCACATCCTTCATCAAATAACATTATCACTTCAGTCGTCATCCAACCATGAAGCTCTCTCTTGTCAGTCTCGCCGTGCTTCTCAGCGCTGGCATAGTCGCCGCCGCCCCCAATCCCGCCCCCAATCCCGCCCCCAATGCCGCCCCGGATGCCAACCCTGGGGGATGGGGTGACTGGGGTCATCAAGATGACGGAAACAATTGCCCAAAGTGCCCAGTGTGCCCAAAACCACCGAAGAATCACAAGAAGCCGCCACCGCCAGCACCAACCAATGTGACCGTTATAGAAATCGTCCAGATCTGTGGTAACGCCAATGCGCCTCACTGCTGCAACAGCTTCACCCAGTCTGGGGACAGGACCCTTACCTATGGGGATACCAGCATCTCAGCGACATGCAGCGCCATTAACGGTGAGTGTCTCATACTTCAACTTTTCGTCTTGCATAGTATAGCCTCTGACCCCTATCTAGTCGGCAACACCGACGGCAACGCAAAAGTCCACGACCTTTGCTCGACTACGGTTGCCTGCTGTATCGGTAACAACTGTCAGGCCGTCGCTCGCAAGTGAGGGTCGACTGCCTCATTCGAATACGATTCGAGACATTGACTCCTTGAAGAGCTTTTTGGGGATATTAACTTAGTGACACTCGTTCAACGTTGTAGAATGTGTTTTTCTTTCCTGGCGGTAGCAGGGCTTCTATCGGTTGTGTTGAACAGTTCATGACCGACAATGTAAAGAACTCCAGCAGGCATGTACACTTAATATAGTCACTCCTTCCGTATCAAACTCGTATCACTCTGATCGTTCCAATGCAATACAAATAGTAGTATGATTGACAGCAAAGATGAAATGTGTAGCTCGTTTGAACCCAGCTTGAAAACAGTGCTGCAATTTGAATATCATACCGTACCTGAGTCTGGACACTAGATTCTGAACTTGTTACGAGGTGGATATCGTGACACTTGAGCGGTAGAAGGCTACTTGGGAGAGACGATTCCTGAACGGCGGAGGGCAACAGGCGAAGACGGTACTCCTGCTAAGGCACTGTCGTCTTTCAAGAGCATGGAAGCCTTGAACGAGGCACTTCCCGCGCGATTGTCTGCTTCAATATTCATATGTTTCTGGTGGTGTACCTGCAGTCGACGCACGTGGAAAGAAGAAGTCAGACTACCGTAGGTAAAATCCTCATACTGAACCATATGTATGGTACGAAGAGCGAAGAAATTTTGCTGGTTTGGCGATTACTTGACTCTCCTAAAGAGCGACAATCGCTACAGTTAGCCGGTGAGGTTTTATTAGAAACGCCTCGGAGGGATTACATAACGTCAAGCCGACTTGTACGAAGCTATACCACTTATTCCGAAGTCTTTAATGATTTCATCGCCGATTCGCTCTTGCAGATGATTTGGGCAGGAAGATAACTGAAGACTGTCGGCTCAGACCGACCTGATTGTATCTTAATCCCTTCATCTAGACAGGTATGCGGGCACGCTGGCCCTCAAAGAAGCAAGCAATCAAGTGCATTGTGACATGAGGTCTGACAGAGTGATGGTAGCCTCGAGGACTTTCCCAACCACCTGCACCAGAGGAGAAATTCGCGCATGAGCTAGTGTCAGAACTGGGTCGAGAATTGATTCGATCTCGGGCTTATGCATATTTCATCATCTGTGCGAAGGGCGTGTAATACAAGGCTTGCTCCGGTCTTAACCTACGGGGCTAGGGAAGGACATAGTAAAGGACTGCAACGATGCCCAAGGCAAAACAATTCCTCAAAGATAACCGAAAGAAAGGAAAGCAGCAGAGCAAGGTGCAAACGCCCTCAGCGCCAAGCCCGTGATCTTCGACATTGCTGATTTCCATGACCAGGCACCCGAGACCGCAGATGAATTCCTAGCAGGTACTGTTGGCTCGAACCATCCGTTGCACCTCTCTGACAAGCTACCAGCGGGCGTCGACTTCGAAGAGGCCGGCGAGAAATGGCGAGCAGGGGATGCCGCCAAATCCGCACGATTCTTCGTTCGGGCTATCGACGAGTACGAGAGAGGACTACACGCGTTCCCGCAGTCGTTTGACCTGGCCTACAACAAGTAGGTAATACATGACCACGTTGCTGACAGGCACGCACCTTTGGCCTACTGCGTGTGTGTACTGACATGGAGTAGGGCAAGGGTACAGTATCAGACCACACAATATCCGAGACTGCTGGCGCAACACGCTACATCTCTAGTGGATTTATTGAGGACGGCGCTGGATTCGCATCGGTATGCCTTAAGGTTACGTCCGGATGATGCGGATGCCTTGTTGTAGGTTTGGAGCTCCTGCATATAGTTGATGCTCGAACTTCTGACCACGTTTCCGTATGACAGCAATACTGCGCAGGTACTTACAAGCCTTGCGGAAGTAATAACGGAGGGCAGACGCTCGTCCCAAAATAATCGAGATGATGCCCTGAGATTTCTGCACGAGGGCTTGGAGCTTTTTCAACGATGCCTAACCGTTCAGGAACTTCAGTTCTCAGGATCACAGGAGATGATGCAGATGGGAGACGAGGATGCTCCGGGCGCAGAAAATGGTGACGATAGTGGAGATCGGGAGATGATCTCGAACAGCTCGGACGCGGCGGAAGATGAGCAATGGGCCTCGGTGCTTGAGCCGGTGACTAAAGATACCTTGGTTGATACCGCAATAGCTCAGCTACAGACGCTTACTATCGCGTGTGGGTTGCTGACTTCAGATCCCGGAGGCGGCCTCACATGGCTTGAAGAATATTCTGACAACCTCTTGCGATGCAAAATAGCGACTTACGTCGAAGGTACAAACCGACAGCATGAACTTAACCTAGCGATGGCAAACTTCACCTGTGCGTTGGCGGATGCAAACTATCGTACTGGACCGATCGACCTTGAGACCTACGAGAGAGAACTGAAATCTACTTTTGGTGGGGACTTAGACCTCTCACAGGATCCTCAGGGCCTCTGTGATCGTGCGGATGCTCTAATCACATTCACGTCGACCGTCCTCGAAAGCATTTCGTTGACAGTCGCAAAGAGCCGAGAGGAACTGTCTTTCTTGAGTAACCTCCTCTGGAAGCAGCTGACGAGCGCTTCAACAAGTCTAACCTCCGCGTCAAAGCTGCCATCAGCCACGAACCTGGCGAAGATCAACATTGCACGCGGGGACGTGGAACTTCGCCGTTTGTGCCTGGGGGAATCGCCACTTGAGCATGCTGCTGCCAAACGATCGGCGGCGATCCTGCTGAAGAATGCCCAGACATACTATCGTGGCGCAGCCGCCCTGGCTAGGAATGATGGGTTCGAAGATGAGGAACGAGAGGCGACAGTAAAACTGGCTGTTTCTGGGACTATAGCGGGCGACGAAGGTGACCAGAGCGGATTGGACGCTAGAGACAGAAAGGCGATCCTCGTGGTAGTGGAGGAGATGGTCGAGGATGGTATTGTAGGAAGCGAGTGGTTGCAAAAACTCGGTATAACCTGAGCCTATTAAGTTGAACGTCCGATGCTGTATAGGACGTATCCAGCCAAAGCTGCTGTCGCCTCAAACCCCCTAAGGTATACGACCATGTCCTGCCATAACCTCCCACCGTGACTCCGACTTTGGTATACGATCAAGTTCGCCATTACGCCCATTCGCCTGCCAAACCCTCCATACCACCCTTCCCTTAGCATTAGATTCTTCCACCTATTGCACCGTTCTCAACTCCCCATCAATATTCAACATCTCCCTCACGAGCTCCCCATCTTCAAACACCGCACCTACCGCATCCTTCGCCTCTTCCAGATCCCTCACCAACCCTTCCAATCCACCTACCAACCTCTCAATCTCCCCCCTCTGCTCCGTGATCTTCTCCATAAGCTGTGCGTTCTGCGACTGCGTCGTCTGCAGTTTCGCATTCAACGTAGATTGCGCTTGGGCCAGGTGGGGCGCCAGATGCGCCAAGTACAGCGCCTGCGGAGGGAGCGTATGATGCCTACCAATCTCCACGACAAGATCATCAGCACCGGACCCATCGAGCACCGACATATGGGACGTAGGGTGCGTGACTCACGCCCCAACATCCGCCTCGCCCATCTCCCCCCTCTCCTTCCGCCTCCTCGCCTCCGCCACCAAGCGATCCAGCTCGTTCAGATTCCGCACCACGTCCCTCTCGCGCACGATGGCCTCGAACTCGCGGCTCGCAAACTCCTCGGTGCGCGCGTTCATCTGTTTCCAGAGCGCCTGGAGCGACTCCGGCACGTGCTTGGCCGGGGTGGGGAAGCAGGCGCTGAAGTTGGCGTAGGAGCACGTCTTCAGCGTGTGCGTGAGCGCGTTGGAGAAGAGCGTTTGAAGCTTCGAGGCGCGTGGGCCGGGGGTTTCGGCGATGGGAGGCGCAGGTGGTGGGGAGGGGGAGGGGGCGTTGTTGGAGGAGATGGTTCCGGGCATTGTTGTGAGGGGCGTTGATAGATCTGGAAAGGAGATGATGAATTGGTTGGAGGTTTTGGCGGGGTTTGTTTCCCCACGACGCGACGGGGTATTTGAGTTTGCGCTAACAGCCCTACGAAATAGACCGCGTATCTTTATGTCTTCATGATGGGAAATTTGTTGACTGCAAGCTCATTACTTGAGATGTTAGATTGCCCTTTTATGAGACTGCGTTTAATTAGCGTCAATGGAGACCAGTAGGGAGCGAAACAGATTTGGGCGCTGATGCGGTTTCTTATAGCAATAACCATCATCCTCTAGATTCTCTGCAGAGATTGATACAGACACGATAATCAAGTGCTGTAGGCAATGGTAATATCCATCTATCATACAAAGGCCATATATCATAAAGCCAAGAGCTTTCGCAACCAGAACACCACTTCAACCTCACGCCGACGTCTTCGCCTTCTTCTTCGGCCTCTCCGCAACCTCCGCGGGCGGATCTGAGTCCCTATCGGCGTCAGCATCACCCATCTCGGCGTCACTGTCTCCTCCGCTGCTCTCGTGCGCCGAGTCATACTCCTCTGCAACATCTGAATCGGAATCGGCGCGGAAGTCCTCGTCGACCGATTCCTCATCCTCGTCTGCGGACCCGCGGTCGGCTCGAGCCGCGACGACTTCTTCTTCCGAAGAAGCCATGTCTTCGTCTTTTAGGGCGGCGGCTATTAGGGCGCTTGACTGTTTCTCGGAGATCAGCACCAAGTAATTTCCGTAACTTATACAAATAGTGTCTTACGTCGTCTAGCATTTCGTTCTTTGTTTTGAGGTTTTTGGATTTGAAAAAGTCTTCGAGGGGCTGTTGCTCTTCGCTGCGTGTCACAGCTTAGTGCTTGTCGGAAATAACGAGGCGCATACTAGAGTCTTACCGGTTTATGTTGCTGAACTGATGCTCCCCCTGGCCTCCCTTCAACGTGATTGAAATGTCGAAAGTTCGACTTGCTGAGATAGCGCCACCGACACGCGACATAGTAATGACTGAGATGTTGTCGAATGATATATAACTGGCAGGCTTCGGGACGAACATAAAACTTTTGTCGAGACAGAAGAGAAGACCTTCGTTTGCTTTAATCGAGCATTTGACTCCTGACTGTTGGTGATGGCTGACGAAATCCTTCGAGGGTGTTACTACCTTCTTCCCGGCCAGACCGCGGAAGACCTGTGCTACCACGGCATGCTGGGGGCTCTCGTAGTGTGATTGGAGTTTGCCGTTGTACTTTTCTTTAAGCAATTCTCTACCGTCAGATGTCAGTATCAGCCAACGCACAAGCTGTCATGAATGGGCGACTTTGCCAATGAAGCCTTACTCGGTCATGTTGAGGTCAATGATGACCTCCTCGTCACGTTTGAATTGCATGACTAGGAATGGATATCTGGTTTGACCCTGCCGTAAAGGTGGATCGAGACCAATGGTGATAAGAGTATGAAGGTCATCAGGTTTCGGAAGTAACATAAACTTCTTTATTGCTTCGTACTGGATCTTGTAGTCGTAGGTTTTACCTCGTAACCTGAAGGAGTTCTCGTACATGTCGATATCAAACCGCCCTCTGTAGACTAGATTAGCACCGTTTAAATGCTCATCAAGGGGCCTCTGCGCTCGTACCTGGGCGTCAAATGCAAAACGTCTAAGAACGTGGCGAATGTATCACCGGCGACTTCTCCAATTTCTGCCTTATCCATAAGGGTATCGTAGAATAGATTAGCAGCATTCTGTTCCTCGGCGTCCTCTCCGTCCACGCTGTGATCCTCTCCGTCTTCAGCCTTGCCCTTCTTCGTTGCCGTCCCAGGGATGTAGAAACGCATTTCCACCAGCTGATCCCTTCCACCCCCTGCTTTTCTGCCCTTACCCCGACCGGGCCCCGAGTGCCCGTTTGTCGCCGCCTCACTACCGTTTCCTGGTAGCGAGAATTCCACCGCGACTTCATTCTTCCCCGCGAGGTTCGTATTAGAGATCTCGGAATAGGGTATTTCGAAAGCCGGTCGATTCTGAACGTTGAAAACAAGCTCAGCCTTGCCAAACTCCCCTTTGCCCCAATTCCAGCCTCTCAAGGCATGCTCCCTAGTATCCACATTGACACCATACCAAAGCTTGAAGGCTTTCGCAACGCGATCGTGGTCCTATCCTTGTAAGGCCATGTTCCTTCGGTAACACTATGCGAGTGAGCATGCTCACCTCCTGCTCGAATCCGTCTAGCTGAACGACCCCTTCTGTCCTGGACGTGATCTTGAGCTCGTAACCTTTGGCTGCCCGACTCCATTGTGCTCCGACGATATTGCTGCTGTCCAGCGTGAAAGGATCGCCTCCGCCCGAAGCCTTCCACCCTAGCCCACTCTCTGCTATCTTGCATTTACCAGGTTGTTTGGATAGATCGAGGTGGATGCTTTCGAAGGTCTCCCTACAGGAACACGTTAGTTCCTAGATCAGTGAGAGTGAGGTAAGACCGCATGACGAAATGACTACACTTGCATGGTGAGCGTCCGGGTTGATGTATTTGGATGTAGGAGTTGCTATGAGTGGCAGAAGAAAGCTGTCTACCAGCGATCATGAACTTGGTACTGACTAAGTTCAGGAGAGGATAGGCAGGCGAAGCAGGTGTGTAACCGAATGTGGAGCTTTTGTCAACCCAGCCACTGGTAGACAACGCCTTTAGTGAAGCTCAGGGTCGCGTATCAAAAAGTGGTGGACGCGCGGTAGTTTCGCGCGCCTACGAAGTGACTACTGCAAGCACTTCACGGTTACCTTATACCTGCTGTAAATGTGACTTACCAGATACCAGTCTAGTTACCCGCCCTATGATCTAACAAACTGATGTGAGTTACTATGGATTCCATTCAGCTAAGGTACCTTGACTACTCAGATACTACTCAAGCCGTATGGTGTACTATACATTCACTTTCAGGTCACTTATTTGGCAGTCTCTCTCACATCTTATGGGCAACGTGTTTTGCTTCCTACCACAGGGAAGCTGGCAAGCAGTGTATGCCGCGTGTTCCAACTGCACTGTTAGTACTGTGCCTGTTGCTAGAACCGAGGAATCGTCTGCCGTTCTAGCGACGCTCATATCAACACCGCTCAGCTCAGCATTGACATAACGCACATATACTTCTGGTCCCAACAATGATCTTGTCTAACAAGTAATGCCAACGTAGCTGTTGCAGCAGCCACGGCTCCTCCTCACTACAGTCCCACGCTCATCCTAGTCCCATGGGATTCGGGCCCACCGATAACGCCTAAGAAAGCCTTCGACCGGGTGGAGTATCCATGGAGCATTGTATGTGATGTACCAGCGTCAGCGCTCACGGTCGAGGCGGTCGATATGAGGCCTGCGACGATATTTTCGCAAAACTGACATCTTTCAGGCATGGCGGCTGCTCTGGGACCAGGTAGGTTGTGTTGGTAATCTCCCATTCCATGTCCTCCGGGTCGGACTTGATCTTGGTCAAGTTGTCAATCAAGATTCTGAGTTTCTCCGCGAGAACGGTGCCATGGATGACGACGTCGCGGATGACACGGTCGTATTTGTGATCGAAAAGGTTCTTTAGAGATGGCGCCGGTGAGCTTGTCGCCTGCTTCCCAATCTTCGGGGGATTAGATGAGCGTGGTAGGCTACGGTGTCCTTGCATTGTAGTCTGTAATCTGCCAGGATCGCTGTGTAAACGACCGTTGGGGCGATCTGACCTGGGCCTGCCATCCTTTACAGAGTCGTGGTAACCATGATCACCTTTGCTACCCTTACTACCAGCTTTATTGTTGCACAATGCGGAAGTCTGCGACGGCCGATAGGGTGTGTTGAGTCCGCTCCGTGTATTCCTAGCCCTTCGACGCTTTCCCATAATTCACAGAGTTCACTGGAAGACGGGCGTTGCTGGGCTGAGCGAATCTCACAAGTGCAGGTGAAGCATGCCATATATAAACTGGGTGATGATCGTTTGACTTGAGAAGGTGTGGGGACAAAGCTTTCAGCAAAGCTGGGAGACTTTTCCAGAAAGCAGGTGGAAGATGCTCCACCATCTCCCGAACGAAGCAACCCAGTCCCAAGGAAGACTGGACCCTGCAAAAATTGCCATGGTGTAAGGTGTGTTTCAAGTTAGGTTAGCATCTAAGCCATCATCCCAGCCCCATTCCTTTAGCAGCTGCTGAACCCGATACTCTGTAGCCCAACCAAGGTCTGCTTCTATACTTCTAAGAAGGTTGAGGATGACTCTTCGCTCGCGTGGTTCAGTAAGACACTGGCCGGCAACAAAGAGCGGTTGAAGTTGATGGATCCGAACAGAACCTTCAGGTCGCGACAGTGCGATACCACAAATCTCGTGGCTATGATATCTGATCTCAGCCTCAATCGATCGATACGATTGCAGCCGATTCCCAGCCGTACTCCGCCTTGCACTGGATTCGTGCGGTTTGTTGATGAGTAAGAGTATTCGAGCCATATGATACGATTGCATGGTTGATGCGCACATCGGTATACTATACCATATTTCTGAAATCACCTGGCTGCAACAATCATCATCATCGTGCGACAGGGTGCGTGATACTTCGACCCTCGCACAGGGTTTGAAGGTTTTTGGTAGCCCGGTGTACCACACTTCGATTTGGGTCGTGATCTCGTACCATCGCTCGAGTAAGCTTGGTTGGCTGACGCCCACGCGATACTGGCCCTCAACTGGTAGCTCTCCCGAACGGTGGCCAGCCGGAGCCGAATTGGGCGAATCGCCAGCGGCGATGTAGTTAACTAACTTGGACATCAACCAAACAAGGGCATTCGATATCATATCTTCCTTCATCATGCTATTCCCCTCGGGAAAACCACTGTCAGTGGTATTGCTCGGTCGGACAAGGCCAGCTTCGTCCAGCAGCAACCCAGCATCTTCCCACATCGATAGGTTTTCGGGATCCAGACGGGTCTGGCACTCATTGAGGACTGTAAAGGTGAGCGCTCAACACCAGAGGTCAGGTCTTGCATTAACTTACATGCAGCCAGAAAATCCTGTCGAGCAAAGTTCCAGAAAATAGCTTTCCTGGCTTTCGATGGTAGCGCACGTTGTGGCGACGGAAGAGAAGTGCCGTTCAAAGGAACCTTTAGTGATATCATACCAACTTCTGCAATGTCAAGTAGAGACTTAGTCCCACTGAGATGACGAGACCACGCAGCACCCGACGCGTCTAAAAACTCATAGACGCAGAGTATAGCCGTAGCTGCGAGCAACTCATCAGAGTTAGGGTTTCCGCCTGAGAGCCGACGTCGTTTAACTCTCCCGTACCCATTTTCACGACTAATTTCTGCGCCTCGGGGTTCACTGTAGGTTGTAGGACTCTTCAGCGGAGTAGTGCCACGGTCCTGCTGAAGGACCTCCATCAGGAGAGAGATGGCCTTGTCGTAATGCTTTGCGCCGATCCAAAACCAATCCAATTTATCCGCGTCAGGCCACAGTTCCATGTGCGCTTGCCTGGAACAAGCACCTCCGACGATCGCCTTCTGACCTTTTACCTGACCGAGCTGTTTCGCGGCATAGGCACAAGCAGCGTGCTTCAGGAGCGGATTCGTAAGCGCCTTGACGGGGACGTAGGAGGCGAAGTATTTCTCCAAGTCAAACAGATCCATCCTCCATCAAGGTTAGCCAGTGGCGGACTTGAACGTAGCAGCTACTTACCAATGCCCAGGTGATTCTGAGAAATGCCTAAGTAAGAAGACAATCTCGTGTTCCATCTCGATACCGCTTTCCAACTGGACCTCAGGTAACAGCTGTTTGGATACCGGAGTGCCGCTGGAAAAGAAGGCTTCACGGTGCTCGAAATGGGGTTGGAGGTTTGGGTCGATGCTTGGTGATATCGTGGAAGAGGGGTTCAAAATGAAATCTAGATTGTTGTTCGACGAGGTCATAGAGATCGGAGGTGACATCGGCGGTGGCATGTTGTCTCGCCCAGGTGAACTTGGTCGGCATGCATGATGGAACTCGGATGCAGGGTAGGCAATCGAGGGCTGAGCCACATCATGCCGAGGAGATATACCTTGCTGGAGATGAGTGTAGTGGTTACCAGTTGCAGCTGCTGACAATGCCTCCAGCCCATGCGCAGCAATGCCTTCTGCCGACCTTTGAAGTTGGTCTGGTCTTCCCCATACCAGGTCCTGGGCACGGTCCAATATTATTGGGTGGGGCGAAGGAGTGATGCCCTCGAGCTCTGGCGACAATGGCTCAGCGTAGGGATCGAAGTTGTTGACGAAGGTTACTGTCTCCTTGGTTAGTGTAATGTAACCCCATTGCAGATTGCGCGGCTCCCATCTTGTACCTTGCTTGGGCACTTCAAGCCAGACACTGGCCTCATCGAATGTGTTCTTGTAGGCATAGAAGCTCTTCAAGTTCCCCTCACTACCAGATCGGTCGTCACTCCCATTCATAGATGCATTCTGCTGATGTCGAAACACGATTCCTGAGCTCGGTTGGCAAGGTCGAGATGCCTTCCGGCATTGACCGCATGATGGCTTGTTTTCGTCGCACTTCAGCTTCCTCTGCCGGCACGTAAGACTAAGAAACAAGTTACTCAAGAGTCTCGAGAGCTGAGAATGAACACCGTGGGGTCATACCATCCGGTACGTGATCTCATTTCTTCCACAACCAAAGGTACTTTTGTCGAGCAGGTCCTCTTCTTTCCCAAGCTTGATTGATGTTGGGTAGCAGCCAAGAGGCTACCAGGCCGCCTTCTTAAATACTTATACCAGGCATAAGATGTGCAGACTGACCTCTACCTTAAGGCTATTGATATCAAAAAGCTGCAAGTCACGGATAAACCTTGCGCCGGATGAATGCAGAGACATTCCCTCTCCCTCGAGATACCTACTCGAGCGGGGAACATCCACTTCGAATCTGTGTGGTGGGTCCTTCTATAAACTGGGATCTTATTATCATCATCCGCTACTGTGACAATCATACCTACGGCGCTTGTTGATCTGGTGTGACGATCCGATCAGTCGTCTGAGCAGCCAAACAGGAAGCTCGAATCCATCTCGACCATCTCAGTCTCTGGTAGATCCCTGGGCCACTATCATGAGGGCAAGTAATGTGGCATAACCTCCTGGCTAGAGTGAGACCTTGTGAGCGAAGAGATCTCTATGGACACCGTCCACAGAGGTACTTGAGGTGTATCGTCTTCAATGTCGATGCAGCGTTGGGGATGAAGAAAGCATCCATACGCCTGCCGGGTTTTATGATAGGGTTTATCCTTGTGGGCTTTACTCTGTGAATGTATGGTGTCGTCAGTTGACCTATAATGTCTTCGATTTACCTGAGGCACAGAGGTGTGACTGCATTTTTCGCTTTTTCTGCATGTCTGCCATCGCGTAGGGATCTCATGCAAGCCAGGATTATCCACATATGTGTTCTATACACTGCCCACTACACTTTCTGCATGTCTGATAACATCTGTGCAGGATGCTGATGGCAGTTCGCTTCTGTACCTCACCTGTGCCACAACTCACGAAAGCTCCGGCAGAAAACCGTACGAATGAGCATCATCTCCATTTATAGCAGTCTTCCGGGACTATCTGTCTGTCCAACTGTGAGCGACTTTATGGCAAGCAGTGACGATGATCGTCACTTGGTGTCCCGTTCTGAGTCTCGGTTACAACGAGTTCAAAGGACCCAAGTTGACAGTACAGGCTTGAAGCTTGTCTTCTGCGTCGATGGGCGTCGCGGAAGGTCGTGCAGGCGTCATGAGAAGATATTCAGTCCAAATCACCAGCTTGGTGCCACGAACCCGGTTATCTTGCCGGCAAGCAGCATCGCCTCCCTATCACCGCTACCCACACATAATGACCTATCACAGAGTTTGCTTGTCTTGCGGCCACGGAGATGGCAAAAGTAGAAGCGTTTTGATCTAACATAGCACGTGTCAATTAGGTAGCTTTGAAATTGAACGGTTCCGGACGTCAAGCTAGAGAACGGCCTCAATAAAGATTTGCCATTCAAGCTTGTGGCTTGAACTTGCAACAGACTCGGAATTTTGACGTGAGCAGATGGTAGCCGACTATGAGTTGTGCTGCAGTATGCGAGGCAAAAGACGGGCTGGGCACAGAGAGCCAGAAAAAGCCCAAGAAAATCTCCGCCTCAAGCCACTACTTTCAGGCTGTGGACTTGACGTCCTTCCACCCTGGCACGGGCTTGCAATGACATCTGTGGTCGGCACCGCCTTTCCTTGCTGGGTACCTGACACTTCCTTGCATAACGAATGCATCAGCCATGGGCTAATTTTGTCGCCTGCCCGACTCCCATTTGTTCGCCTGCAATGGAAGCACTCCACAGCATGAACAAGCCTTGCCGGGAGGCAGATAACCCTAACATGACGACTAAAAGTCCATGGCTTGCATCAAGCAAGCCGTCAGTGTGTTCGACGGAGTATAATATAGGTTTAAGGTATAAATGGCACGTCTAAGTGGCATTTGTTTCATTAAAAAGAGTATTTGCATCCTAACCGCAAGTTGTTCACTTGTTTTAGTCACTTGTTGGTTGTCTGCTGACATCAGGTCAGAGGCGGTGGGAGAACCGCTTGAGAAGTGGCCGTAAGGATCCCGGGGCAATATGCCAGGCTGAAAATCTTTATCTTGTTTGGCCGTGCCCATTATCTGCGAAAGTGGATAGGAGAACCTTCATAGCTGCGCGCAAGCCATACCTTCAATAAAGATTCGAAGTTCAGCCTCGGATGCTCAGTTCACTTAGTGCCAGGGGCAATTATAGACGCACAAGCCAATGCGGAACAGGGTAGAAACTCTCCCAATTGCGTCTCACGCCCAAATTCACGCTGTGGGAGTAGATGGGAGTTTAGGGAGTTTAGGGAAACACAAGCTCTGGGAAGCATCATCTATAGTATATCACTCCTACGCTCACCTTATATATGGAAGCCTTGCGCCCAGGCACGCACCAAGGAACACTGCACAATGACTTTAGTCAAAGAGCTGCAACCCCGGAATCGTACAACCTTCCAACTCAGCATTACCTTCGTGTGATTTGTTTGCCGTGGAGATAATTTTGTGTCGGCAGCAGAACGGGATCGTAGGAGACACCCGGGTCTAGTATGTGAAAGAAGTACTTTGCCCTCCGAGCCCCCCAGGAGAAGCCGCTTGGATTTTAATCGACGGTCTAGAAATGAGGCCAGATCTCTCCGAGTGCAGCAAAGCATATATAACTTCAAATCTACGAGTGCCGGGGAGGATCTCTCGATCGGGACTGGCTGATGTCCTCTGCACGCTGAGCTGAGGCGCTCTGTGATGAAGATGTGGTCGATAAGCGCAAAGGATAACCAGCGTTCCTTGATCTCATCTCCTACCCACCGAACACTGGCATACTGCAAGGTAAACGGTCAACATGCCTCATTCGTTGAGTTAAGTAGCGGCGCTTCTAGAGAGCTTCCTTCGGTATAGGCGCACCAATATTGCACAAACAAGCATCGCCGGTAGCCTAAGGTAGGTCTTACCTTAAATCAACCACTTCACCCCCAAACTCATGCACCCCGCAATGTCCGCCGCCATCTTCTGGACCCTGAGAGGAGAAGAATTTAAGCTAATGAGGCATCTGCCTTAAAGGTAGTTCTACACGAAGCATGACTTTACAATAATAGGACATGAGGCCCTGGCACTATCAACGGACCACCACCTCTTTGTCAACGGCTGGGAGGACCATGCCGTGCATGTTGGAACTCAACTACTAAGAGTCATAAGCAGGGTTCTACAACAAAACACTGCTGAGTGGCCACAATCATCTGGATGTTTGGAAATGTACCGAGTAGGTTACATCTTGTCCATCGCTTACGAAGGTGCAGTCAGTCAGATGCTGCCTGCGTCTCCGTGCTGACCATCCCTGTTGTTGTCGACACGGTTGGTTTCGAGCAATCAACAGAGGTGACGGACGGATGGCCAATTGGGCCACGACTCGGGGTCCTGCTTCTTCGGGCATCCTCTTCCCGCGTGATCCTCGATGATCGTAATACTCTGACCTCTTCCAATGTTTAGTTATGGAACGCGTCTCTGGCTCCGGAGAGGATGGACTGATTCGTTGCTCGATTACTGATTCTGTAAATCCACAGGGCCGGAGCAAGGCCACATCAATCCGAGATGCACGCATCTCCACTACTCTCGTTCACGCTAGGAATTGGTGTCCGCAGCCGGGTTTTATGCTTATGTGGTACTCGACTTTCATGCAGAGGTGCATGTATGTTGTATACCTGGTATATACCTGGTATATACCCAAAGCCGTCCCCACATGCTTTGCTTGGGAGTCTGCGGCTATCCAGCGAGGCCTTGTTTGATCCCCTCACGGTTTCCCTTCCTAAGGCATACTTGCAACCATGGCTACATCAAGCGAAAAGGCCCCAGGCGATATATCCCATCTCGAGCACCATGATCAGCACACAACCGTCAAACAAGTCCAGAATGTCGCACTGGCGGACGCAACGGAGAAACAGAAGCCCTCATTGCTGACACGTCGCATGCTCATGGTGACTCGAACCCTAATCCCGTGGAATCTGGCCTCGTGGCTTACAGACCTTAGCTTTACGGCTGTTTGCTTGTCGCTACCTTCAATTCCTGCATCAACGGATATGATGGATCTGTTATGGGCTCAATCAACTCCTATGAACAATATCGCGAGTACTTCGGGTTCGATCCGAAAAAGGGTACGCCCGGTACCGGAATCGTATACGCCATATACACAATTGGCAATCTTGTCGGGTCATTCGCTGCTGGCCCGGCAACGGACTTTCGAGGTATGATCGTGTCTAAGCGCCAAGCCGGTACGCAAACCCTAACCGCTCGCAGGTCGTCGTTGGGGAATGTTCATTGGTGCACTGATCATCGTGGTTGGCACCTGTGTCCAAGCCAGTTGCAAGAACCTGGCTGGATTCATGGCAGGCCGCTTTGTTCTCGGCTTTGGGGTTGCAATAAGTGCGTCAGCTGGCCCGGCGTATGTCTCTGAAATGGCCCATCCATCTTTCCGGGGTGTGATGACTGCCGTCTACAACACTTTCTGGTTCATCGGGGGTATTCCCGGTACGTTTGTTCCATATGGGACCCAGGTCCTATCGGGAACGAAGTCGTGGAGAATACCAATCTGGCTTCAAATGGTCTTCTCTGGTGTTGTCTTGTGTCTCTGCCTATTCTTGCCCGAGGTATGGATTATTTACCAATTGCCGCCATTCTCGGTAGCTGTGTTGACTTATCTGTAGACTCCTCGTTGGTTGATGGCCAATGATCGACATGAGGAGGCCATTGCTGTTATGGCCAAATATCACGGTGAGGGCGACCGTGATTCTCCGATTGTGCAACTTGAATTCCTTGAGATGATGGACGATATTTCTATTACCGGTTCAGACAAACGTTGGTGGGACTACCGTGACCTTTTTAACAGCAAGGAGGTCCGCTATCGATCGATGCTGGTAATAGCCATGGGTTAGCTATGTCTGCAGTTTGCGTTCGCCGGATTCATGGCTAACCCCGTCCATAGGCTTCTTCGGTCAATGGTCGGGCAACGGCCCAGTATCTTACTACTACCCACAAATGCTCGCAGGCGCCGGTGTCTCGAGCAACCACACTCAGCTCCTTCTGCAAGGTCTCCAGAGTGTGGTGTCGTTCGTCGGTGCCATTATTGGAGCCATGTCCACCGACAAATGGGGACGTCGTCCGCAATTACTCGTCTCCGTAGGCTGCATTGTCGTCATCTTCGTGCTCATCACCGCCCTCAACGCTACGAATACCACCAGCGACGCCCTGGGCAACCAGACCGCCAAGAACCCACAACAGGCCAAAGCCGAAATTGCAATCATCTTCATCTTCGGCTTCGTCTTTGCCGCGGGCTTCACTCCGCTCCAGGCCTTGTACCCGGTCGAGTGTCTCCGGTATGAGTCACGCGCCAAAGGCATGGGCATGTATAACTTCTGGGTCAATATCGCGGGCTTCTACAACACATTCGTCACCGGAATCGCTTTCACAGGTGCCGGTTGGAAGTACTACCTCCTCTTCATCTTCTGGGATATCTTGGAATTTGCATTCATCTATAGGTTCTTCGTCGAGACCAAGAAACGGACTGTAAGTTGGTGCCTTGCTCTGAATATCAGAAACTTTGGCCTAAAGCAGGCCCGTGGCTGACTCGTCTTCACTCCTGTAGCTCGAAGAACTCACGGAAATATTTCAAGCTCCAAAGCCAGTCGCGAAATCTCTTCAGAAGACCGAGGTTGTCATCCACGGCCACGAGGGTGTCACGGAAATTCTCGACAAGGGAATCGCAGCCTGAAGAACTCGGAACATCTATGTCCGTGATATGTCTTCTCCACAATCACAATGCCAAGTCGTACCATAGCTTGACGTATTGATAACATGTGGTCATTCCTCTTCGGGACAGACCATGGATGGATGAGAATTTTCCGTAACTCCTTGTTCGTGTCGCCCTATCTAACGAACAGCTACCACTGCCACAATGGCTGAGACCGAGATGGGTGTACAGCCGTTCGACATTGGAAAAGTGTAAGGGACTGTTGTACATCAACTGGTATGCACTAATATGACCGACCGAGAATCGCGCAGGTCCAGATAACGAGAGCGACACCCAAAAGAGAGAGACGCAAAGGGGGCTTCCCCGAAGGACGGCAGGGTCTTCCCTGCTAAGCAGCAGCCGCAAACCTCTTCTTCCTCGCCTCCGCCGCAAGTCTGTCGTTCTCGTTCAGCGTACTACCACCGGTTTTCCCACCCCTCGTACCATTCCTCTCCGCCCCAGCCTCTCCCTTCCTTCCCTGACCACCTCTTCGCCCACCATCCCTTCTCTTCCCACCTCTTCCCTCTTCATCACCACCCTCTTTCTCCCCGCCTCTCCCCCTCTTCCGCCCCCGCTCGGGCAACGCCTCATCAAGCCCCTTGACAGCCTCTTTGTCCCCTTTATCCCCCGTCCCAAATCTTTTCGCCCGCTCCAACGCCTTCAGCGCATCCGCGTCACTCTCCTGTATACCGAACCTGGCAGCGCGTGATTTCCGCTTCGCAAGCTCGGCGTCGATGTCGGTCGTTGCAATTCCCTTGCTGAAAGCCGTCGCTGGCGTCGTCTCTGCTGTCGTTGCTGTAGAGGTAACTTCCGCGGCCGTTTCCCCGGCCGTGGCAATCACGCCGTCCTTGTCGGTAGCCGCATTCTCACCCCCTTTGATCGTCAGGTCGGCGGTCGTGGATGGATCGATGTCGACTGCTTGGTTGGGCACGGAGGTCGGGTTGGCGACGCGTCCTTGTCCGCCCGCTGCCATGGCTACGGCGCCGGGCGCGCTGGCTTTAGCCGTGTCGCCTACGCCGGCGCCACCATCGTCGTCCCAGTCAATCTCGTCCTCTGCCGCAGCTAGTGGTACTGCTGTTGATGGCTCGGATGGCGTCTCGGGCCCGCCCAGATGCTCCTTGTCGTGTTGCTGTAGACGTGCGATCAGTTCGGCTTTTTTGCCGGTGTGTGGGAGGGAGCGCTTTTTGAGGAGATCGGCGAGCTCGTCGTTTTTCTTTTTGCTGTAGTCTGTTGGTGCCATGATATCTTGGAATACGATATGAGGTACGATGTGAGGTGAGGCTGGTTCGAATTTGACGACAATGGGGGTCGCAGCTAAGGTAAGGTCAAAGAGTGTTGGTACCTTAGTACCTTCCGGGTTAGTAACGGCGCAAGGAACGCAGTTTTGGTTGGACTTGGCACGGAAGAAGCCGGGGCCCCACGCTTCCAAGTACAAAAATTACCTTAGTAAGGTCTCGACCGATGCCACTCCAGGTTTGTACCTCAGATCTACGGTATGTATGAGTACAGTAACGCTTCGTACTTCTTACGATTTGAGCCTTCACTAACTAAGGTACTTCATACAGAAAGAGATCATCTTTTGAGGAGTATGGAGTACCATGGTAAGCAGCGCGACAGTTTGGAAATTGGCTGTACCAAAACATGGTAGACGTCCGAGGATCAAACCTCTTGTTAGCCTCAAATTATCCTAGAACTCTCGGAACTCTTTGCTCCTGCAGGGCGAATAATGAACTCCTTTGTTTTCCGCCATCTTCAGCCCCCACGACATTGAACTAGTTAAGAGGCTGGTTGCTGGAAATAACGTGTTATGATTCATCGGCTCTTTTCTGCTACTATAATTATCATACAATCTCAAATCCTTCAAATGTTTGTCAGACCAAAATGCGCGCCAGTCAGCCTTAGGCCCCTCCGCCTCCACGGGCTTTACTGACGCCAATTGCACCCGGCTGAGTTCCATTTTGTATGAGATTATCTTCTAAACCTCTCATTTCATCACCCGATTTTCTTGTACGTTGTGCGTTGTACCTTGGACGTTGGACGTTCCTTAAGACTGTGAGACGATCGTTCCAGATTCATCATTGCTTTCATCATGATGGGCCTGTTTTTCATCGTGTACCTATTTTTTGGAGGCTCTCTGGCTTTTCGAAATGAGCTTCGTGCAACATCACCAGCTCCAGGCGACTTTTGCTACATTCTCAACCATCGAAGTGCTTTGGTCGCTGAGAGTCTTTACTTCATGGGCGGCGTCTACACAATAGAGGGCGAATGGACGCACGAGGCTCGTAAGCATCAAACCAGTCTCCTAACAGAATGAATGCCCGCGATGGCGGCTGATATTGGACCAGAACAGGAGCTCTATCGTGTTGATTTGTCCTCGAGTTTCCCGGTCAACGGTCTCCTGCCTGCCAACAGCGTTGAGAAATCACTTGCTCCTTCAAGCTCAAATTGGAAAGGCACGGGCGCGTTCTTCGTAGACTCCACAAATACGCTTCTATACACATATGGCGGCTTTCTACGCGATAACGGTGCTCAAAGTTCGATGCCGACGTATAATACCACTTCACGCAATTGGACGGATGTTACAGTCGCTGGAGGAAAACTGAACCAAGGCGATCGTATAGAATCGATGTTTACGAGCTCCACGGGAACTGATCTCGGGTTGAGCTTCATGCAGGGCGGCTTCGCTACAGAGATACTTGGATTCGCCACAAATTTGACTGGCATGATCACTTTCAACTCCTCAGATCCGGGGAATCCTTCGTGGACCAACTCCACTGAATCGTCCAACACCCCGGCCACGATGGGTGCGCAAATGCAGTTCGTCAGATATGGACGGGCGGGAGTTTTGATAGCATTTGGTGGCTTCTACGCATGTTTGACCCATATGCGTGGACAGGCTCAGGCTGGATGCTGACGCCGAAGTAGACAACTATTGAGCAGCCTAAAGAAGGATACAGCTGGAATTATCACGAGTTGAGCCAAATAATGGTTTACGACATAGATTCGATGAAATGGTAAGTCTCGAGTGTGACAAGCATGGTTTCTCTGGTAGCTAACCCTCTCAGGTATAACGTCACCGCCACAGGTGACATACCGACTCCTCGGGATCAATTCTGCACAACGGTTTCCTATGCGCCTGACGGCTCCAGCGTCAACATCATGATGTATGGAGGATGGACCTTGTTCCAGGCACGGACTTGGCAGGACCTCTATATTCTGTCTCTTCCTTCGTTCCAGTGGATCCTTGTGAACTCCACTGGCCACAGTGATGACTCGCTACACGCCGTTGGTCATGCTGGTATGACATGCCATCTATATGAAGGACGCCAGATGGTCACCTTGGGAGGGACGTGGAACCTAGAAAGGAACCCATTGAACAATGTTTCGTGCAATTCCGACTATCCGAGCATACGGGTCTTAGACACAACAGACATTACGTGGGCCGATCGTTGGAGTAATACATCAAAGCCGTATCAGGTACCGCAGGTCGTGTATCAGAAGATAGGCGGAAGGTATGCTTCTTGCTCTCGTGATTCGAAATCTCATTGACCGCGGACAGCGCGACTGGCGGAGCGACCCTGACGCAACCTCGGGGAGGTTTCAATAATTCTCTGGACGCGGTCTTCTCGCGAACCATCCCTGCCTCGAGCACTTCTTTGACCGGCGTGCCATCAGCAAAGGATCCGACACCTAACCCCAACTCCTCGACGCCTGTCGGCGCCATCGTCGGCGGAGTCCTTGGCGGGGTCGCCGCGATCTTGATTGCCCTCGGGCTGTTCCTCTATCTGCGGAGAAGAAAGGCGCAACGGGCAGCTCGGCCGGAAAAGGCGGAGCTGGGACCGCACGACAGCAGAAATATGGTTCAGGAAGTCTATTCGAACGACCGGAAACAGAGCCATGGATTGCACGAAGTTCCCGGTGATTTGGTACAAGGGAATGGTTACGAACAGGTTGCAGGGCGTCATGAGGTCCCTGGTGATTTCGGGCAAATGAATTCTGCACAGATTCACGCGGTGCGAGAGGTGCATGAGCTGGGACCTGGACATCGGATAGTGCAGCTGCCTTAGGCGTGCAGGAGATATGTTTCATCTCATGGAAAGACGATACTAGAGCTGGAGTCGGCGCTGGGATGCTCTTGGTCCATTTTGTCATCTACTACGAAGTACCTACTCGTACACTAAACCGGCGTCGACGGGTTGCCGCCAGTAGATGGCTGGGCGTAAACGCTGCAAGGCCATCTAGGCTATGGTTCAGACAGACCGGCGCACAGGCCCGTGTACGGAGATAGAGTTGGGTGAGGTCCGAGGAGTTGATTCGGGTTCTTATACAGCTATCCCCAAGTCTACTGTACGAGTATTTGGGAGGAGCTATTTGCGTAAGGGCACACCACTTCGGCGTCACATGACCGTCTCCGTAACCGAAGCTTCTGGAGCAGTGGAGCCAATTAGAGGCCGAAATTGCCTCCTCGCCAAATGGTTGGTCAGAAGCGTCGGCGATTGGTCTGCCACACACCCTGATTCTTTCAACCTCAGTCGGAAGATATGGGAGCTTGCGTCATCCCCCATCGATTCGAAGATCTATATGGAAAACTTCAAAGAGCGAAGAGAGGTTCAAAGAAAAGGACGGGCGCAGAAGTGAAGCTATTTCCGGTGTTGATGCGTTGTCAAATGTGGCGCGTCTCGCGTCATTGACTGCGCCACATGCTCGAAGGAGCCAGCGCCGTCGAGCTACTGCGACAAGTAAGATATTCAGCTTTTCATTGTCTCTCGTCTCTGGTCTTTGTCGGTCAAGACCGATTCGGCGAGGCGTCTCGAAAATGGACGAATGCAACGGGGAAGTTGAGTACCCGGGTAGATATGGTTCAAGGTTGAGGTTGGATCATGAAGCGAAACCCTGGGCTGGGAAAGAAGAAGGGAAGCAGCTTAATTTACTGGGTTGAACCTGGGCTGCTGGAAGCCCTTCGGGTATAAGATCGTTTGCAGGTATCATCGATGCTGGCGTCGAGATTAAGTACAAGTAAGGCAATCTAACACCCGGTTACTTACCTTGTGGAGGCGCAAAAGCAGTGTTTCTGAAACGCTCATGGGTAGATTACAGTAGCAATCGGGTTGATAAGGTAGACTACCCTAGAGTTGAATATTGTCTTACTGTGATGGATGAATAGTGCATCAATAGTAAAACATAATAAGTTACTGTCTACTACCAGGTATTTTGAGAGGAGAGGAGCAATATCGTTAATGTATCGCCCGCAGCAGAGTTCAGACGAAAACCAACTTGTGCTTCTGCCACTTGTCCAGATATCCCAGGCTTGTTAGGCTGAGAGCGACTACTATACGATACTTCGTACCTCTGAGTAGCATCCACTGTTGATTACACACATGCTCCTGTATATACCTTACCTTATGCATGGAAGCCATCCACACCGAATTAGGCCACAACGCCGTTGCTGGTAGTACCGACACAAGGGTCTCGAGGGTCTCACGGCCAAGCGCAGCTGAAGCAAAGCGTTCCCATTGCTCGAGGCGTGCAGCTGTCTGTTACACGCTACCCGACCCACTATCTACCTGGTAACTTAAGGGGGATCGTGTGGTCGCTGCCAATTGACGAACTGTCATCGCCATCTGAGGCGGAGATCCAATTCGACTGGGTGGGCCATTAATATTGAGTGACGCCATTCGCCCACGATGAGGCCTTTCTCCGCCCGACTTTGGCCTACGTTGCTTGGCTTGCTTCACTTGCTGCCGGCTGTCGCGATGCGCCTATCCAAACGCATTGGCCCGCCCGTGGATTGATCTGACACATTATTGATGCCTTTGGCCTTTGCCTTTGCCGAGGAAGGTGTTCAGAGGTACTTTACTACTCATACGATACAGTGATAGTGGCCATACCTTGGCTCTGAGCTGACGAGGAGCTCATTACTACTGTAAGGACTTTTTGGCTGCCTTTCTGTACGCTTTGCAGACACTGAAGCTTCAGCGGACTTGGTCTCAGGTAAGGTAGCCACACCTCACGTGCTAAGCCTCACCGTCACCGACAACCAACAAAACGACTCCCCATCAATTACTTTACAAGTACAGTAATGTACAGTCAGAACCTTTACGGTGGCACGGCACTCGATTCGTACCGTGCGATGTACTTCTCACGGACTACTCATTTTCTTCTTCGAGCTCAGGTGTCGTCGGAAACTCTGATATCAGGCCGGGTCGTGATTTGCCTTGTGCTTGGGTTAAGGGACCTGTCATGACCTGTCACGACCTGTCACGACCTGTCATCTCCATCGCCTCGTCTCCAGAATTCGACACACACCCACTCAGCTGCTGGTGCTGCTTCTTTGTCTTTAGCGCATCTTCTAGTGTGGAAATCCCTCCATCTTGATTTCTTAGCCGTCTTCACTATAGGGTAGCTCCCCCACACGAACATCGCGATATATCCTGGACTTAACCGCCGCGTTTCCGCTTCGCTTCATTCTTCCCGTGATTATCTTTTATTCTTCCTATACTTCAATTCCATTTCCCTTTTCGAATACTGCGGCAGTATTCACTGATCTATTTACGATATACCTTTCTCTCGAAGCAAGCCGAGGGAACTTTTTGCGGCTTAGAACGTCGTCGGCCCTCCCGAAGTGGCGGAGTATGCATCGTGCAGCTACCGTTGTCATTTTCAGCAACCGAACAGCACACGCACCCAAATTGCCCGATACACGTCAGGCCTTGCAGTCGAATATATACGGAGAAATTTGTGCCGTTGATCTTCTGCCGTCAAGGATTTTACCCTCATCGCTGTACGCCTTGTCGCATACGCTTCACAAGGCTTGGGTTGCATTGTCGGATCGTTTATAATTTTACTTGGAACGGATATCTATCTGGTATGTCTTGGGTTTTACGATACCGTATGGCTATCTATTGATGAATGCCCATCTTTGTGTAGCATTTAGGCAAATCGCCATTCCCCCCCGGATATGAGGTTCATACGCCGTCATCTCACGTAACGATAACCTGCAGCCTTGCAATAACGTTGCCAATGGTCGGTGAAGCTACGAGGACTCGACATGGCGTCGGACAGGACTTACCACAGCCGCTCGACAAGATATGGAGAGATGGAAGTGCCCCAAACGGTGCGGACCCAGACCCGAGCGCAACCTGCCCAGTCGACGGCCGCTTCGTCAACGTCGAAAATCCCCACATATAGTTCAACAACCTTCTCGAGACATGGAGATAAGACTTCTATAACATCTACACAGCCAGAAAGGAGGCGAGATGTAGCGTCAATCATACCGCCTTCTAGCGGAAGCCGGAAATTACAGAAGCCTCTTATGTACGGACACGACCGTCGTGAAGGTTCGAGAGCACCAGTCGAACGCACCTCGAGCATTGGTACAGCCTCGTCATCGACTAGGTCCCTGGGGCTCGGAATACGCACCACTCCAAAGTCATCGATGGCGCCATCGACCACTCCAAGTCAACAGTTCCTCGAGAAGCCACGGCGGCATGTCTTGAGACGCAAAGCATCATCAATAAACCAACACTCGGAGTATGCTCGGACCGAGTCAACCGCTTCCTCGTACGACTTGATACAGCCTCCGTCGCAAACCGTCCCTGCTTCTATCCTAGGGGGTTATCGTGATCCGTATCCGGGCTCGATTCTGGGGATCACATTGCCGTCTGTTTCTGCCTCAACTACTTACATCCCAAGTGCACGCCCAGCAGTGTCATCGAGAATGGTGTCGGGCTCCGGAGGAAGCGAGGTTCGAACAGCCCGATCACTGTATCCACTTTTTACCCAAAACTTACCAGTTTCGACCCCGCTTGCCGTCGGATGCCCCAGCAGTCCTTCCACTCGCTGTTCCGAGTCTCCGGGTCCTTTCAGTCGCACCTCAACCCCAACCTCAATGTCCTCGCATTCGCCAGCATTGCGTTTGGTTCCGAAAGCGGCACCAAGACCGAGACAGTCGAGTCCTACGCGGAGCCGTCCACCAGTCACACTTGCCGGTCGCAGAGCTGGTGTTTTGATGCACGGCGAGGAGACCGGCAAGTCAGACGGTCAAGGTCTTCCTGCACTGCGAGAGAGTTTGACATCTTCTTCCTCAGGGTCGACAGTGAAGGCTGGCGACCGTGGAGCGAGTGCAAGCGCCAACCACAAGACGAAGACACCACGACTCTCTCCACCTCCACCCAGTCCGCCAATACGAAGGTCATCGAAGAAATTTTCCAAGACAAGTTCTGTTCCCAGAAGGACACCACAGACCATTGAAGCCAAGCCGAATCCCACAACCCCAGCTGGAGCCACGCAAACACCGTCTGCTCCTCCGCGTGACCGTACCCGGGCGTCCCAACCTACTCACGGCTTTCCACCTACTCGACCCAGCCGCGTCGGGACATCCAACCTAGAAGATCAATACCAACCATCCCCGGTAATACATAGCAATCTCAGCCATCTCGAAACGACAGGTCACAAGCGACGAGAATCCGTGGATTTGCCAAAGTCAAGCACCACTGGACGAATGGTTGCTGGCAGTCTCAGCCAGAGTTCCCTACCCAGATCAATGATTCCTGGGAAACAAACCTCACCGACCCGACAGCAGTCATTTGCCGAGGTGTCACCCTCACCGCGATTATTCGACCATGGACGATCACCTCCAGCACAGCTTGCAGGTTCGAGTGCCGGCGTGCGCCGCGGAGTCAGTCCCACCAGTGCTGGTTCGGGCAGATCACCATCAAGGTTCGGCCTGTTTTCAAGGCGGCCGAAAGCCACTAGCTCAGACGAAGCTGAAGCGATGGCCAAGAAGGGACCCACGGCAGGTACTGGACATGAGGGATACGGCAAATATGCTCGAAGGGGCCGAAGTGGAAGTGCTAGTACGAGTGGCAGTCGCGGTCGGTCTACAAGCGCCAGTAGTACCTCTGGTAGCGCAGCGCGTACAGCTTCGAGCCGTATAAGCAGCGTCACCAGTAGAGGTGAGCCGGACATCGACGACTTCTTCCTGGAGAGGCTCGCACCGGTCGTCATTGGTGGAGGTGGAATGGTGATCGAGAACCGCAACAGGGCTGTTGACATTGCTGGCACCGGCATTGGCCAAGTTGCAGGTCGGCCGAGTCTTGAGTCGAGAAGTAGCAACAAATCAAAGACGAGCTTGGGTACTCGGATAGGAGGTGGAAACAGCAACACATCGGTTTCGAGTCTGGGGTCTACCAGTCGTTTAGGATCAACGGAGCCTGCTTTGACCGCAGATGGAGATAACCATGTCTCGGATGCTTCTGACAGTACCCGAGTGTCGGCACTCGCAGCTCGCCGCTCTCTTCACCGATCTCAGACTCTTCATGAAAAAGAGCCCATCAAGGTCCCGGCACCTATCAAAACCAACGTCCTCGCGCCATCTCCTTCGCTAAACAGCTATGATACCAGCTACTCTTCTATGCCTCAAACAGATAGCACCATACCGCTTATGCATGATCTCGGAGAAGGTAGAGAGGGCCTGTGGCTGAAGCCAAAGCTGGCAAAGCCTGAAAAATCATCCCGCAGATGGAACTTCTTTCAACGGTCGCAAAGGTCCCCTCCAAAGGTCACGCGACCGGAGGCCGAGTCGCAAAGTAATACGGTCATGGAGCTACCTGCTACCATCACCCCTCGTCTTGATGCCCGACCAGTCGCGCATTACGCAATACTTGACGCGCCTGAACAGCTGGACTCGGATGTCTTGGAAGACAGTTCGCATGAGGCCGAGAATTCACCAGTAGCAGAAATTAAGAATTCTGAGGACACCCCACGGACTTATCCGGATGAAATTGGCGTAGAGGAGCATTTTATCTCTCCTCTCCTTCCTGTTCGACCTGTCTTTGCCCCAGACCATATGGAAAACCGGCGACCTTCTTCACCCAAGGTAATGCTTCACTCGAAAAGCACATCTACTCCGGAGCAGACCCGGGTGGACCCTCCTCAGGTACCGCGCCCGAGTCGTTTACCACAAGTCGGTCGTATACCAAGGGTTATTTCGAAGCGAGATCATAGCCATAAGCCTCCTGTACAGTCGTTCTCGCGCCCGTTTGCTCAACAATCACGACCATCTCTTCAATCACCTCTGGCTATCGATGAACCAGTCGAATATGCGCCTTCTGACCAGCCACCTCTTAGAGTTCAGACCGATCTTATTCCTTCTCGCCAGTGGCAACGTTTTGAGATAGACAATCTCGCAAGCGCACCATCGACTAGCGTCGTGGCTAAGGATCCTTTCGATAAGGATGCCACCGAGTTCATTGCCTTCCCGCCGAGGAAAATGTCCGAAGTTTCTGGGTCTAGCAGTTCCGGAATTCTCAGTTTCGCAAACACTACCGCTGTGCTTCCAAGGCCAGACGCAGCGCTCAGCGAAGATGAAGTTTGGAATGAGTATGACGATCTTCTTGACAACGTTATGTCCACAACTGCTGCGAAAACGCCCCGGTCGGCCACCTCTTCCTTAGGCGCACCCTTTCAGTATTCGGATCTAGCCACCAAAGCTCATCAGCTTGAGGTTGAGAATCGAACGGAGTCGCTTGTTAACCAAGGCGCAGCTGGACAATTCGAACGTCCCTCTTTACACATGGCTCCGGAGGCACGTGCAGCTGGCTCTGAGTTGACTGGGTCCGGTCATGGCTCAAGGCTTGTTTCACCGCTTCCGTCGTCGGCGTTGCCAAGCACGCCAATGTCATTCACAGAGTTCTTTGCAGGATACGAAGAGCGGAACATCGGTAGCGACAATGCCGACACGAAAGCCAGCTCTCCATCCAGGAGCCGGTCTAGCTCGAATTCAGCACAGTCGAAAGGCCTTTCGTTGCCTGTGCCTAGCGGTGGAGACAAGTCGTATTATCGTAACACACAGCTGATGAGTTTTGCTGAGAAGGAGCGAGATGGTCCAGAGGCCCAGACGAACTTGCGATTCGGCGCATTGATGACAAGCCGATGGTTGTCATTTGGGAGGGTACTGTTCAGTCCAGCCCACACAGAGATTAAGAACAACCGGCAGGACCGGATCCTGATACTCGATGGTCTGGGAAACGACGACTGGTCCTTCTATTGCGCGTTGACATATCCGGATGCGACCGTCTACAACTTGAGTCCATACCAGCCGTCGGGCCAGACAACCCTAAAGCGGCGTGACTCTGGAGCTTGGCAACCACCGTCGAACCACCGACAGATCCATCATACCAGTATCATGCATCCTTTCCCCTTCCCGAAAGGCTTCTTCACCGCCGTCGTCTTACGCTTTCCAGCCGCCAACTCCGAAGCTGCCTACCGCAACGCCATCTCCGAATGCAAGCGTGTCCTTCGTCCTGGTGGTTATCTCGAGATCAGTGTGCTGGAGCTAGACATGATGAACATGGGCAACCGAGCACGACGGGCGGTGCGGATGCTGAAAGTGCGCATGCAAGTCGCAGACGACACCGTGTCGCTGAAACCCGTGTCGGACAACATTCAGAGGATGCTCGGACGGCGGGGCTTCGAGAATCTCAACCGGTGCATGGTGGGCGTGCCAGTCGCGGGCAAAGTGTCAGACTCGCGGTCGGGGTCTTTTGACGAGACGAACCTGTCTCTCGGCGACATGATCAAGGACCAGTCGGAGCACGGTGACGAAGGCATCACGAAGATGGTCGCGAAAGTGGGGAGGTGGTGGTATACGCGCTGCTACGAGCTGGGCGTCTTACCAGATGGGGATCTCGATCGCAGTATCTGGAACGATCCGGCCTTGCTCAAGGAATGCGATAAGAGGGAGACGAGTTTCAAGTTGTTGATTTGTTATGCGCAGAAACCGTTGGCGCCGAGGAGGAGGACGGTTTCTGTGTAGGCGGGTGGGGTGGGAAGGAACTGCGAAGGAAAGGGTAAAGGAAGGTGGGAAGAAAGAGAGAGAGAGAGATGAGAGAGATGAATTCGACGACGAGGACGAGGAAAGCACACGGAGGATGATGACTATAACGACGAAAAGCGAATCTCTCACGAGATTGGTTCTCTATATCAACAACACTGCATAGCGAAGCGACGAGGCATCAGCGAGTGACGTTTTGTTTTTACCGCATTTCACGATCGATGAATCGCATTTGAGCGGGTAAATGGAGCGGAACGTTTTGCATTACCCAGGGAGGAGTTTTCCCCCTTGTACGACTACGGACGAATACGGATACATTCTTTTCGATGGGGGCACATGCTGGTAATGGGCTGTATATTGACATTTTGGCACGTTGGCACTTTGGTGTGGGAGGATGGGTGGATCGGTGCTCTATACCCACACAATTCGTATCGTATATGCAATCTGAACAAGAAGCTCCCGAAAGCACACCGTCCATTGCTTGGCTGCTTGCTTGCTTCCTTCTGGCACTCGTGAGAATGTGAGAATGTGAATGTGTGAATGTCTCATGGGCTCGTGCTCCCCGGTGGTCTAGTGCCTGCCGGCCGTTTCTAATCTATTTTCTGTGCCCTACGCTCATCCTTTCTTTCCTCTCATTCTCATTCTCCCATCTTCCCTCTCGCCGCATTTGGCCTCCACCCCCCGCCCCTCCCCTTCTGCTCTCTTCCCTTATCTTCTCTCCCGCTCTCTTTCCTCACTCGTTCCCCTCCTCTCTCGCTCCTATTCGCCCATCCGACACCCATTCGTGTTCGTTTCGTGTTCGTGGCCTACATGCCCCGATGAGTGATGAACCAAATGGACGGATGGGACTGGACTGGACCGGACCGCTAGACTCGGACCAGACACGGACTGGACTAGATTGGGTGTGATGATGAGGTGAGGTGAGATGGGGATGGGACGGGACGGGACCGTACGACCAGCATTGTTGTTGTTGTTGTTGTTGTTGTTGTTGTTGTCGTTTTCGTTGACATCGCACGTTTGCGGGCGCGGCTGTTCTGTCCTGTGGCGTGCGTGGTGGGTTGGGGGGGGATGGCTGGGATGCGGGATGTGTATGTGGGATGTGGGATGTGGGATGGGAGGCGTGGGATGGGAGATGGGAGATGGGAGATGAGCTCCCTGCCTGCCTGGTGGGTTTCGGGGGATGAGTTGGGTGGGTGGATGATTATATGCAGTGAAGTCGAGAGAGAGAAGAGGGATGACGATGTCGGGATTCGACCAGGACCAAGTGTACCGGTGGTGACGGGACTTTGGGAATGGTCGACGACTAATCAGGAAATACACGAGAGCCTCCAGGGACGGAATGTCCCACGACGCTGCGGTGAAAGAGCCTCTAAAAGCAAGAGTAAGCATGACGAGCCATCACTCCCTCTACCTCTTTTCGGCGCATCCCACATCTAAACCCCACCTCCCTCTCCACTATCCACGACAAGCCCTCCACGCCAAGCCATTCAATCCCTAACGACCTCCCGCAACTTCACTACCAACGGCCCCTTCTCCCACAAAATAAACACCTGCTGCCTGTCCCACCCCCTACTCTCCTCACACATTTCAAAGTCGAACCCCCACACCACCCTCGCCAGGATGATCCTCATTTCCATATACGCCAGATTGCGGCCGATACAGTTCCTCGGGCCCATGCTGAAGGGTTGGAGGACTTGTTTCTGATCGGATGAAAAGTCGACGTTTGGGTAAGCGGTGGAAGAAGCGGATTTCGACGAGAGCCAGCGTTCGGGTATGAAGGAGTTGGGGAGGACGAAATTTTGGGCGGAACGGTAGGCCCCCCAATGGTTGACGCCGACGGCGGTCTGTGGCATTTGATTCTGTTAGTGGGTTGGGGTGGAATGGTGACAGGCGGGGACAGAGGGAGGAAGAAGGACGCCTACGTTTCCTGGAATCCGTTGCCCGCAGATGACGTCGCCTTCGGGTGGGGTGACGCGAGGGATGGTGCTCGGGGTTGGTGGGTACATACGCAATCCCTCCTCGAGCACGGCATTGAGGTAGGGGAGTTGGGCGACGGCGATGCTGTTGATTTCTTTTTCGTGCGTGAACGTGGTTCGGACTTCGTCGACGAGCTTCTTGTACGCTTCGGGTTCGTTGAGAAGGTGAAAGGTGACGCCGCTGAGCAGAGTCGCGGTCGTCTCGGACCCAGCGGTCGTCAGGACGGCGGCAGAGCCCTGCAATTCCATCTCGGTCATACCCTTTTCATCGTTGTGTCGGAGGATGTAGGAGATGAAGTCCGGTCGGTCGACGTCTTTCCCGAGTTTCAATCTTTTGACGACGGCGTCCTTGTTGAATTGCATCCGTTTAGCACGCTGCTCCCGGAGTGTCCGGGGTAAGAGGAGTTTGAGAGCATCCGTCAGTGGCGGGAAGCGGCGAGCGGCTTGGAGGTAAGCGATGAATTTGATGGAATTGAAAATCGTGCTGACCCAGTTATGGTATTCCTCGTCCTCGGGACAGTGAAAGGATTCGCCGAAGGCAAGGTCCCCGATGATGTCGAAGGTGGTGAAGTTGTACCATCTCACCAGATCGACTTTCCCTCCCTCCGGACCGTGGATTTGTTGATGGAGTTTGTCGATTAAAGTGTCGACATAAGAAACGATGAGTGGTTCCTGCTCTCTCAACGCCTTCTCGGAGAAGGCATGTGCCAGTAGTCGGCGCATGCGGGTGTGATCCGCATCACTCGGGGTGGTGACGATGTTGTGCACCCCTTCCGGCGGGAGTGCATAGAAGACGGGGTCTTTCCGCAAACCTTTGTGGCCTTGACGATGGCAGTAAATATCTCTCCAAGCTTGTGCGGTGATGAAAGATAGTTCGTCCGGACCGATTCGCACGATCTCCCCGTACTCGTCGTGCAGGTCTTTGACCGTCTGAGCGAGCTGGCCGCCAAGGAGAGATCGGACATAGCTGATTCGCGTGGCAGCAAAAGACTTTGGTCCCGGGAAGGCAGACAGGGGATGAAAATAGATGTTGTACACTGCTCTAGCGATGAGGTAGAGGATGTACTGTACGGCAGTCAGTCAGGGATAATACCACTTAAGGGAAACACATGTGCTTCTCACACTTGCTGAAAGAATGACAGACAATATGAGCAGGTTTTTAGGACGGAGAGAGGCCAGTTCGTTGGTGTCCATTACGGAAGCCATGTTGCGGAATCAAAGTGATTGAGTAAGGAGATTTGCAAGCAATAACGAGAATCCTTCTGCGCTCTCTGCGTGAAGTCTAAAGGAAGGAGAGAGAGATATGAGTATGCATATATATGTAGTGTATATGTTGTTCAACCTTCCTCCTCACGTCGATGCAAGCTGCAATATCGACAAGGTCGGCATCAGGATACCTTAGGGAGACAGATCGAACGGAAGCTGACGTTCCGAGGATCGATGAAAGAAATCATGCAAGTTGGCATAAGAGGAGGCAGAAGAGGTGCGCAGACGTGTGATTTTGTTACTGACTGGGAAGAGAGAGATGAAAATAGCTGGATCGCCAAACAAGTTACCCGACTACCCGTTTGCCCACACATATCTGAACCATGGCGTGATCATTGTCCTCGTTACGAAGTGGAAGGTACCCAAATACATACAAGGTACACATACCGGGTAACGTTACAAGTACCAGGTACCTTGCACTTCCCACTGAGATTGCTCACCTCATGCAGCCTAAGTTAATAAAGTCCTCGATAATGCTGAGGGACGAAGCACCTAATGTACCCAGGTACATCTTCATGGTCCGTGCAATCCAGTAGTTAAGGTACCTTCAGGTACCTTATTCACTCAGTTCCCTTGATGACTGACACTTAGCAGTGCTCAACACGATGTACTATCAATAAGGGGGGTGATAAGACTTGAGAAACACCAATAGTGCGATCATAACAGTGAGACAGGTGATGTCATGTAGCTCCCTTCTCCCAAAGAATCGTGCATCTGAAAGTGGTGACTCTCTGCTCAACAGCCCGTTGCTTCTTGATGATCTGTCTGATAACTTATTCCTGATTGTTGATCTTGGGATGAAATAACATAGTATTCTGAGTCGAAGGGAGGGGAGCCAATTGCACGTCCCAAATCCCAATGTATTCCAACTACCGATGGAGTTGATGGCGAGCTTCGAGCAACCTGTCAGGTATAGTAGCCCAACTCGGACGAGAGTCTTCTATAGACTGGTCGCCTAGGCTCACTTGTCGAATTTTATGACGATATCAATCTATCCATATCATAAATATGGACTTGGGGCCGGGAACCGGCACACTTATATTGCCATTGGCAGCCGACTTCCCATGCTCTCGAGTACAAGCCCACCGATGCTCAGGCTGCAGTCTGCAAGATGGTTCATTGTAGGTAGTCAGTCTGTTTCGAGACTCAAGACTTGCCACCTGCTGAGTGCATTGTGGTGAAGATATCGGAGATGCTCCTAACCTTTACCATCTGGACAGAGTCCGTCCAATCTTGCGGAAGCCTCGCTGTGGGCTGCGACACCATCCAGTGACGATTCACTCGGTACAGGTCATGTCGAGATGCTTCAGCCAGGGTATGGGTTTGCATCGATTGTCTGGTAGAAGGGAAGGGTAGTCGCTGCCGTTGATGTGTTGGGGTAAGACGCTCCGCTCGCAATGTCAATATGAGACATGCTGCTGGTCAAGTCTGGGTGGTCTAGTCCTGTGTGGATGGTACGGGTGGACTCCCGTGCGGCGTCGAGTTCGAGGATGCTGAACTCTCGTAGACATCTTGCATCCGGTCATTCATAGGTAACAATGGCAGGGAGTGTGCAATGGGTGCAGCCATCGTCGGGAGTGCGTCGTCGATCTTGGCCAGAAGCAGCGGCAGGTAGCGCGAGTCACCGCCACGTAAGGCTGATATCAAACCGAGGAACTTCGTCAAATAATCTCGTGGGCCGTATCGGAAGGAGCTCGTTTCGAGGGGTACACCGGACATCACATCTGTAAGCGTGCAGGCTACGTCGAATAGTTTCTCGACCTGCGTAGATGGTTATTGACTGTGCTCTGATGCTGCATTCGGGTCTCTTCACTAACCAGGCCGATGCCGTGTACTTCCATCGAGTGTATGGAGAGATTCCCCGTCGCTGCTAGCAGATCGCGTGATATCTCAATTGGGTATTGAAACGTCATGGACATGTCAGCAGAGGCCGAGGAAAGGTTTCCGTTCGCAATCGACAGTTGCCACACCATCGTCCGAAGCCACTGCTGCGAAGTCTTCAGATCCGCCGCTTGATTTTCGGTGCAGTTCAGGTACGTCGGTAAGGCATCCACAAGCTGTTGCTGCAGCATGGCAAGCCATGCCGTGGAACAACCCGAGCGTGTCCTATTCCAGAGGCCCACAAAGGTGTCATCGAACGGATGGTATAGTTTGACGAGATGAATGAAGCCTTGGATGGCAACCGTATTGGCCGGATCTTCATCGGGAACGGGCAGCTCGATGGTTGCATGCAGCGTGAGCGGTCGATGTCTCTGCAAAGCGTACGCCCTAAATCTGTCTCAGCAACAATCGACAATTTCAACCTAGAAGGACAATAACAGCTCACCTCTCCGTCACGAAGAGAAGCCAAAACAAACGCCTTTTCCTCGAGCACTCGATCGGATCTCTGGTCATGTAGCTACTCTCATCTTGCATCCCAAGGATTTGCGCCAGCGTGGTGGCCTCTCGGAGATGAAACCATGCGGTGTTGAGCTTGTCGAGGCCGAAGTAGCAGCCGAATAGGAAGAAAGAGGTTATCACGGTCGCCGTGGTTGGCGTCTCGACGTACTCGTAGCTTTTCCGTACCCGGAGAACTTCGTCGAGGAGGGTGGTGCCGGTCGCGAGGTTGACCGTCGCCAAGCCCGCCGGAACCTTCACGCCCGGCTGGATCATCATAAAAGCGCACAGGGACGTGATCAAGCAATAGTCCTCGATCGAACTGTTGATGCCCAATGCCATCTGCTGCAAGCGGGCTCGGTGCAGGATGGGCATCGTCGGATACAAGTGTTCGAAAAAGAAATCGATGCAGACATCAATCACATCCGGACCGAGCAGCCCTGGTGTCCGAGCGAAGGTGGACGACAAGGGTGGAACGTCCGAGGCCGACAGTCGATTTTGCAGCTTCAAGGCCGGCGCGGAGTGCTTCTGGGTCTCCCGCAGCTCCGAGATGACTTTCGCTCGACTCCCTTTCGGGCCTTTTTTCTGCGGGACGGCATTGTAGGTACATAGCAGGGCCGCTTGACTGCAATTTCGACACGGATGCACCCCATTGCAACGTACCTGATCCCACACTGTCAGCTGACCAGGGGTGGAGACTGCGGGCTGAGAGGCTGATGGACTAACCTTGCGGCGGTGGCACGGATTACAGGCCCTCTTGACGCTTGTGGACATGGCTCTGCTGCAGTGCCTTGTGCGTTATGGCTATCAGGCCGAGTGCCCTTTGAACGAAGCAGTTCACCTGGCGACATTGCAGTAGATAAAGAGTGGTAGTGACGGCTTGATGGTGTTGAGAAAAATTGCAGGCATCAAGCATTTTCCAGACCATTGCAGGAAGAGGATGCATGTCCAATGCGCAGCTGGTTTCCTCACAACGAGCTTGTCCCTGTCTCACTAAGAACCTTTCAGGATTGGTCCATGTCGAAGCATCGATTGTGGCTGACCTACTCGCATCCGCTGGGATTGTAAGCGTAATCCCAAGCAGAGCAAACGGTAACGGCAAGCTTATCGACGATGCGATCCATGCTCAAGAAAGTGTTTCTAGTCTTGGAGAGGGAAGCAGGAACGCTAGGGTACCTTTGCCTACCTTACCTTGAGAGTCCACCATGTTCGAGAGGGCATGATGAAGTCAAGGAGAGAGGTCCGAGTGACCGATAGCATACCAGGGACCCAGATCCCAACAATAATAATACCCGGTACCCATGAAGATTAGTCGCCCGCCGGCAAACCATACCTTACCTACCTGGTACCCTACACCACTAAGGTACGGTACCTTACTGTACATGTAACGTTACAGTGGACAAGGCCTGTCCTGTCAAAATGAAGGTTCTTCTTCATTGCTTCAAGACCTTCTAGAAGCTCTTAGCATGCGCCACGAGCCACGCTAGTTGAAGGCGAAGCCGGTACGTACTCGGTGTAGAGTCAGGGTTTCTACTCCCGCCTTCCGCTTCCACTGCGCAGCCTCACGTGACGTGATGCTACTGTCCGAGTACCTTACCTGACCCACACTTCTCTCCTCCTCGTCCTGTCGTCGCAATATACTGTCAGGTACACAAGTGACGACCTCTGTGCTGTGCCCCAGCGCATATGGATCCCTCGCTCCCTTCTTCTGACTTTCTCTGACTTTCTCTGACTTTCTTGAGGAGAGCTTGATAGTCCCTGCTCGTCGCTGAAACCGTTCGGAGTATATTGCCGCTACTCTACGCGCTCGCATGAGGATGCTCATGCTCTCCACGTGGAGCAGGAATTGTCATGGAAATTTTCATCGTTCATCCGCGTTCTACCCAAGCCTCTGTTACAGAACTGTGGCACAATGAAGCTGGGGAGTTGCTCCAAGGCCTTAGATAGACGTTACTGACCAAGGCCCCATGCCCTGAGCTCCTACACATCTACCCACAGAAAGGTCGTCAGATCCTTCAAGAACAACCATACCTCCAAACACCATGACGATTCTCCCCACCACAGGCTTCCTTCGTCTCCTCCTCATACTGTTGCCGCTCATGAAGCCCGCGCTGGCCGTGCCTCCACCAGCGGCCGAGGCCGCGGACCTTCGAGCGCATCTCCCACCTCTCCAGCCCCGAGCAATCATCTGCAACCCCGAAGGCAACCCCAATCTCAATCTACAACATTGCCACTCGGCTCTCCAGCAAATCCCCGGCGGACTCGGTATAGATCCCCCCCTCGGTGGCATGAACCCTTCGTCTCCGTACTACCTTCCACGCGATTTCATCTACAACGATTGTCGGATCGTGGTTCAGCTGGGCCCGGAACGGGACCATGCCATGCTTTCCTGGGCTTCGGTCAGGTACCGAGCAAGCCTCCTGGTGAATTTGTGCGTGGGGGGGCTGGGCGCCTGGGCCCCGGGTTTTAACAATAACGGGCTGGTTCCAGGTCGAAGTGGGAACGCTACTTATGGCGGCGTTCAGATCACGGTCGACAGGATATGATCCCGACTGTGTACAGTTCGCGCTTCGAACATGCAGGACGAAGGGTGAACCTCGGTGTAAGCAAGAGGTCGTTCAGAGATGGATGAAATGTAGTTGAGGATGTTTCAAAAGGAAAGGAAATTTTCATAATTCTACATCGTGTAGGGAGAAGCAAGAAATGCAATCGAATATACTCGGCGATGTTGTTGGTGACCACAACATCATTCCATACTGCACAAGGCATAGCCCGACGCAACGTTTTTCTTCCTTTGAACGCAGCCTTTGTGGTCGCGCTCAGATATAGGAGTGACTTAGGTGGTAATCAGGGTAGAGCCACGATACCATAGAAGTCCCCCTGTGGAGACCAACATTTAGCGAAGATATTGATGATAAGCATCGCCGCGTTCCATGGCAACATTGAAGCCTATTGGGCTACCCTGCAATTGGATGGACCTCCCAATGCCTTGACGATGATTTTGCTAGCCGCTATAACAAGTGGATCTGAGTATTCCTGTCAAATCGTACCGAGACAGGGCTCTCACCGTCAGGTTTGAAAAGCCAGAGCAATTTACTGGTATCACGTTAGACCAAATCCATTTGAGAGGTTATGTACTCCGTAGCTGATGCCATGTGGATACTGGTGGTCTTCCAATTAGGTACCTTACTTGCAGGCTTCAGGCCTTTCCCTGAAGCAAGTGGCATCGCACAGCAATCACTAATGGAACGGACCATCAAGTTTTGACCGTCTCGGTGAGCAAGGGTCACACGCCCTCATGGTTGTGAACGGTCAGCCAACTACCTGTCAGGCTGAAACGAGTCCGAAGGCAGAGGCAGTGGTGAAGGGCATCATGCTGGCTGTTGGAAGCTTTTGGCCCCTGGCATGTCGATTCATTCTTCGGGGACAACTTGCGACGTCTGGTGTCAAGTGCTATTTTCTTTCCTACATCCTTTTTGTCGAGGAGCGGGTGTTCTTCTCTGACGCTATTCCGTAAGGTGTACGGACAGGCTAGCTGTAGAACTGGTGGGCGATGCTTGTACGGGTATTCACAGGTGAGTAACACACCCAAAAACTCTACTGTACGTACAGGTCACATGTTCTACAAACACTTTCCAAACATATCACGGATATTCTGTTGCTGCTTTCATGTCGGTGACTCGATCTTGATGGCAAGGTGTAGGTTGTCGGGGCCAATCGCTTCCTGCGGGAGATGGAAGATCTTGCTTGCTGTGCCAACCGTTGCTCTTCGCTACGGGCCGCGCTAAAGAATCCCCGCCACCTCCAAGTTTAGGTATGCTTCTTTGTATCAACTGGCAGGCAAGGAATTACACCCTGATAGTCAGATATACTGCCACTCATAGAAATACCTCACGTTCAATATTCGAAAATCCTTTAACAGCTTCACCGCTTTACTGCCATCTGGCCAAGCTATTTGTATGCGGTCCATCTCTCAACGCTTGGCCGGTTCACATGAACCCAAGAGACCCTAATCAAGTCAGCATCTGGAAGGAGGGTTGAGCTGTCGCATGGTGGTGTCGAGGATATCGGAGATCGCAGTATCTCCAGAAACCATCCTCTCCTCCCACACACCTGCCATCTAGCGCTCGCGCATATACTCCGTCGCCATCTTCATCATGTCGCCATCACCGGATTTAGCTCCTCCCGGGAGCAGTTCATACTCTTCGAACACCATGTCAGTCGGAGATGGAACATGGGATCCTCAGCGGAATACCTTCCTACTGCCGAACCTGATGGGGCTGAACTTCGCTACAATGCGATACAACGGTAAGCCTGACCCTGCTACAGTCCTGTTCTCCCTACCTTGGCTGACTAAATTAGGCATGGGCAACCGTTTCCTGATGTTGGAGCAGTATCACACACTCATTCGCGGGCATGGCGTCGTTGCGGTTCTTACTTTCCTCTGTATTGTTCCCTCGGCCATAATGATTGCTCGATTTCACGATCGAAGCCCACGGTGGGCGTTACGACTACATATCTGGCTGCAGATCCTGACGGTAGCCTTGACGACGGTGGTGTTTGTCCTGGGCTACTTCGCGGTAGGGCCGGAGCGGAGCTGGACCAATCCCCACCACGGTATTGGCCTGACAATCTTTGTGCTGGTCTTATTGCAAGCAGTTGGGGGGTGGTGGGTACACTCGAGGGAGAAAGGGAGGAGGAGAATGTTCATCCCATTGAAGTTAATGGTACGCATCAAGGCCGTTCTACTTCCCTAGAAATAAGAAACCTTACTTACGTCTTTAGCTTCATCAATGGCTAGGACGTGGGATCGCATTACTCGGTCTCGCACAGATCCCCCTCGGTCTTACGCTCTATGGTTCACCGGAAGCATTGTTCGTTCTCTACGCCCTCGCAGCTGCTGCCCTCGTTGTCGCCTATTTTGTCTTGACATATCGACGGGAGCAGCGTATAGGGTATGATTATAATAGCCAGGACAGCGCCAGATCCGACAGCAACGAGGACGAAGGGCGGCGGAAACGTCGAGGGTTCGGTGACCTTGCGAGGGATGCAGCGATTGGAGCTGGATTGGGAACCATACTCCGCTCGCGATCAAGGGCCCACAGTCGAAATCGAAATCGAAGTCGACCTGAAGTCGTTGGATCTCGACGACAGTCGTCCAACTGGGAGGACGAAAAGTACTCGCAGTATGGACACGATCCAGGCAGGGAAGGTGGTAGATGGAGAAACAGACTCTTAGAGATTGGTGCAGTAGCGGGAGCAGCGACACTCGTGAGTAAATACTTGGGCAGGAAACGGGACGTACGGCAAAACCACAACGACCCGCATTATCATGCACCGCCCGGTAGAGCGGATAGTGTTAGCGAAGATAGCGTCGCCAGGCTGGAGGAAGGCCGACTACCGCCCCCAAGGCGGCAAAATCCACCGAACCAACCTCCCAATCCACCTCTCGGTCACCGTCCAAGTTACAGCTCCTTCTCTCAGGATAGCTACGCAAGCGATGATGGGGCGCGAGTAGGCGGGCGCAGACGTCGCGATGGACTCGCTACGCTGGGTGCGGCTGGCCTCTTGCGGAATATCTTCAAAAACCGCCGAGAGAGGAAAGAGCAGCGGCGGCTAGAGGACATTCGCCGGCAGGAGATGGAAGAAGAAAGAGTCGCGCGAATGAACAGTCAGGGACGCTATACTGGCGATGGTTTCCCGCCCGGACGTGGTGGCAGGAGAGGATCGCTCACCGCAAGCACAAACTTTACTGGAAGCGTGGACAATCGACCACATCCCGGTCCTGTCTTGCCACCTCCATTCCCAGCCGGTGTGATACCGCTACCAGTGGGCGGTGGTGTGGCGCCTCCGCCTCCGCCGCCGCCTCCGCCCAACGGAGAACATCGTGGCAATACCATTCTCGGTGCCAATAACCCCGTCCTGACGGGAGCTGCCCCACCAGTACCAATGCCCCCTATACCCCCCGATCCACAAGGCATCCTCCACCAGGAAACATCTGGCTCTGAAATCTACTATTCGTCGGGAGGCAGACCGCATCGCCGCCACCACTTCGGCAGAGACGGGCTCGTCGCAGGCGCAGCCACTGGTGTGGCGGCTGCCGAAGCCAATCGCCATCATAGTCAGAACAGCACCGGAGAAGATAGTGTGACCTCACCTCCCGTGAGCGTCAAGGTCAAGGTGCACCCCGACGGACGACACGTCACGCTCCGGCGCCTGCCAGAACAAGAGGCGGCAGCGGAGCGGGATGCACGCCGTCGCGAACGACAAGGCAAGAACCGCCGACAGGGAAGTGCCAATTCCTTAGGCGGTACCGACGGGAGTGAGCGGTGGCGTCGTACCGAAGCTCTCGAGCGGCAACAGGCGGAGGCAATGAGGAGCCAGAACGAGGTGGCGGCCGAGCACAGGCCCGATGGATTGCTGCCTCCACCGCCACCGATTCCGAGTAGCTCCATCAGTCCTGGCACGGGGAGTGTTGGGAGTCCAGGGACTTACGACGGGAACGGGACCGAGGCGAGCGCGGACTATGCGAATAACAGGCGGAGAAGGAGGGCCGAGAGGGCGCAGGCGAGGCAGGCGAGGCAGGAGCATCGGGTCGAGTTTGAGTGACTGGCTAGCGAGGTTCGGGGGAACTGAGGATGGGTGGTTGTGGGAGTCGACTAATGGCGGTCTGTGATTAGCGCGGCGTTTTTGCTTGCATTCATGGGTCGAGACCTTTCTGGCATTGTAGGTGATCCTTTGGGTTCCGTAAAGGATTGGCAGGAACAAATCTGGCCCCGAATAGGAACATGATAACTCATGATGGGAATGTGCTTGGAGATGTTACGATGGTTCAAATTCTTCGCCGATCGACACATCTCCCGTATCATTTAGTCCCCTGGGTTGGGTGCGAGGAAGCCGTGCAAAGTCTGCTCTTCCACTCAGCTCTATGATCCGACTCTCAGCTCTACGAGGGGGTCTAAGTTGAAAGGTTGACTGTGTCTGATCTCTTCACCGCAACTACTTCAATTCAAAGGATTGGTTTAGACAGTCGTTTCGCTAGCATCCTAATCAATTAGACTAATGGTGTGGCCTGCAAGTTGGTCCCGCAGTCGCTGTCTGAATAAGGGCTCGTGTTACTTTACTGCGGGCACAGTGCAAGTAGAGTAAGGCTACGTACGGTAAGAAGCCTTGCCAACTCAGTGAGTTCACCATAAGGGTACTATGTCATAAGGCGGGAAAGAGAGAATAGGTTTGACTGTGAATGCACAGCGCTGGTTCTCCGTGTCCTCGTCTCGGTTCCTCGCGGGTTGATTCACAGCGTGTCGGTTCGTCTATATATTCTTCTCTTTCATCCTACGAAGACTTCTCCTTTGCATCCATTTCATATTCATCTCTCCCCATTTATCTGCCAGGATTATTACAACTGTTTTGATATTTTACTATGCTTCGTTCTTCTGCGTTGCTGTTCCCTGTGGCTAGACCTTTCTGTTGGCCTCATGCAGCTCCCACGCCCCATTAACTCGCAGCCAGATTGTTGCCTGCGTTGCTCGAGGCGTATAGGCAGAGCCCAAATCACTAAAGCAGAGATCCTTGGCATACCTGTACCTCCAATTAGTGTGCATCTTTCACTCATGCAACCAACGTCTCTTTAGTCACCGGACTTGAAGCTGAGGTTATGTTAACCCTAATCCTCTAATCAAACTTGCGTCGTACTAATCCTCAGAACCCCCAACCTGATCTTGAGACTCCAACTCTACTTCCACCCATTCCCTGCATATGACCAAGTCTCTGCGCACAGTTGTCGCCTCTAATTCAACATCACTCACTTCTCTGAATCATCATGCCGTCCTTTCTTAACCTTCCACATGAAATTCGGAATATGATATACTCTTTACTTCGTGTTGTTACTGAGCCCATCGATCTCGCTTTGCGGCTTCCTTACACTGATGGTCTTCCCAAACTGAATTATGGCCGCAATCTGTGGTTCGCATACGTCGCCGACGTTCAGCCCATTTCTGGCATATCAGTACGGTTTATGGAAGCCGTGCCCGGCTCTCTCGCTCTTGGCAACTACTTTGGTGCGCCACAGCACAACGCAGTTGGGAGAACTTTCCGCTCATCTCTGTGGAGACAACACTCTATCAAAACCCTAGCCAAGTTAGAGCAGTACATGGCCGATCAGGGCATCTTGGCGGAAAAAATAAGCAGTAAGTATTCGATTGTTTCGAGAAGATCCTAATATTCGTCGTTTTTCGGGACAACATTGAAAGAAGCAAAATTTCAGACTAATTTTCGAATTTTCGAAAATGGGCAAAGATTCCAACCCTGCTATAGCAGGACAGCACCAGATTGTTTATCTCCGCCTGCGGAACTGTCGCCGAAGGGAAGAAGCACTGACCCGTTCAGATTCACACTCTGTGGAGGGATCGAATATCCATCTTGATTCACAAGACCAAAGTTGTCCCTCCAAAGTCGCCTGTTCGAAAATCTCCTCGGGCCTTGGTCGTACGAGAAGTTAACATTTTCAATATCGTTCGATAGAAACGAACATTTGATGGCTTACTAGCGCACCCTTTAACTTCATTCCCTAGTGACTAGCTTATCGACAACATCTCTCTTCGTTTTCGATAACCCCAACCGCTAACCTCACCCAGTAAGCTCACCTTTACCCCAATTCCGCAAAACAACATACTGATCATGTATATAGCTCCGTCTCACGCATCCTCTAATAAAGATGATACTGCCTGGCAGATTGACAACATGATTAGATTCTTTCCTTAAGCTCACTGCCGTCTCCGTCTCCGTATCAGCATGAAGCTCGCCTTACTGACCGTATACAGACATCTCACCTCAATCATGGTCCCCTCTGACAACTCCTTCCAGCGCTCTCCCACCTCCCCTTGTACGCCCCCTAATAGCCGCGAGACGGCCGTCGGCCCGTCGCGGGAAGTGTCTATGGATCGTTCGTGTTTCTCCTCCTCGCGTGTTGATTTCTTCTCCTATCGATCTCTCAAGAATACTACATTTAGTGTCGTTCGAGTGCTGGCTGTTACAGTCATAACGCTCTTACTGCCTGATCTTACCCTACCTCACTTCTGAATCTCTCGCACTCGTTACAGGTTTCTGAACTTTACCGAGTCATTATATAATAAGAATTATTGTCTTGATACTTCGTCGGTACACACTCAAGTGCCGACTGAAAAGCCATTGGATTCTAGAGGCGATGAACTCAAGTAATCAGTCTCTTTCCCTCGCTATTTCACCCGGAAGGAAATGCACCATCTTATAACAGAGAGTGTTCCTGGCATATCTTACAACTGCCAAGCCAGGGTACCTTTTCTGCTTCTTAAGCATACTTTCAGCGCTAGACAAACCATCAAAATACTTCGAGTCAATTTTTACTTTGTGTGGATCTTTGTTGCAGATTGAATTCGATGTCTTGTCCACAATTGCGTTGAGCGGCATGACAGAATCTTCATATAGTTGAGAGCCTGCTGTTACGATGTCGAATGCTCAAGAAGGACTGATGGAAGGCTCTGGTCAGGCCAAGGTTTGGTAATTTCAGACGAAAGTCACGAAATACTGATGCATCTCAGTGTTTTAAGAATTCAGATGTATCACACATCTGCAATCGCGCGACTGCCAAAATCCTTACGCCGTGGCGCAACACCACGAATGATTCAGATGGTCAAGACAAGGAATACAACAGGGACCCATTGTCTACTCTTCTCATACTACTGTCAGAATTTCTTGTGAAGGCGGCAACATGAGGGCCAATGACAAAAATACCACTTCAACAATTTCTGCTTCCCTTCTTGAGAGAGTGCTTTACTCAGCGCCTGCTCACTGTTTGGTGTGTATAGCTCAGCCTTCAGGAGATAAGGCCTATGTCAGTAGAGATCGGATCAACTTCAATCTACTGAACGGTCGACGAAATTCGCGCATTCCCCAACAATACCCTGACCTAGTCCAGCAGAGAGACCGCAAGGTGATACATTTACAGTCCATGAGAAGTCACCAGGTATAACTATTACCATGACCCCTATCTGCCAACTCTTATGAGCAGGCACTCTGGAAAGTCCTTCGAAGGAGGGATCAGAGTGATGTGGAAGTCAAATTAGAGTGTCTTGGCAGAACGGAAAGATAGATGAGAACCTTGATTAGCTATAAGCAGCTTGAGGAAATACTGTGGTCATGTGGACGAGGTGTTAACAAGAGACGATGGTCAACGACGCCGTGGATTATCATTACAACATCACTCAACGTCTTCTACAGAAAGTTTTGCGCGCCACGCAGCTAAAGGAAAAGCCGCAACCGCAACCCATGAGCCAAGCACCGTTGAGCATGGGGCATTCAGACAAGGCCATCAATGACCGGCAATAAACGCCAATACCGCGCTCCAGGCCATAGGACGTGTACACCGACTTGGTCAAACGAGACCGCAAACCATCACGATAATCTTCCTCGACAATAGTTTTAATCATCACGCATCTCTGACATCAAATGGTGTGAGCAGCCAACATTAACGAAGGAATATGCAATATGCAGTAATGACGGCGAGAGATTCTCCGAAGAAGGCGATTCAGGTGCCTTTGTATTAAACAGAGATGTCGATTTTGACCAAGCCCGCAAGATGATCCCTCAGATAGCCGGACAAGGGAATGATGTTTTCCAAGGCGCACTTAATTTGGCAAGAGCGACGCAGAGTACCGCCTCACCCGATTCTGAAGTGTCGGAGCCAACTGAGGACGTGGAGGATTTGGTTGTCAAGGATGATGCAGATAAGATTTTTGCAGAAAATGCTTGGTCAGTGTCAGTCCCGAATGAATTGGGATGACCCGATGGATCTAGGTCTGTCAACCATTAAGACGAGGGCAAGGGACGTTGACCACGGTCAAGGTATACCCTACCATGTGAAAATGGTAGAAGTAATGTACAGCAAGCTGTATATACTCACTGAGAGCTGAGTTGCGGCAAACTGACTTATCCTGATCAATCTCTGCCGTCCAGAGTGAGGCTGGATGAAATCAATGCGTATTTTGCCATCATCAATGTGCCAAGCAAAGACTGGGACTGGGACTGACCGGGCGATTCCAATGGATGGGGCAAGATTAGGGTCACAGAGGCCGGCTATGGAAGTTCCAGCCATAATAATATTTGTCTCTGGGGACAATTGCTATGTAGTCCATCGGGGTTACTACCATCTCTGTGGTGCAGACGGTAGGGATAATGAAGATATGAGCGACAAGACAAACGCCATACTATCATTTTCCTTTGGCGACAAGCTGGGTCGATCAACTTGCCCAAACAAACACCTTTAACGCATCCCTCCATCCACAAATTCTACCAAAGAGATATGAATTCGTCCTCCATACTGGCATGAAGTAAGGAGCAGAACACACGATACACTGATGAACTAGACGAAGATATCACCAACTTCATCGATCCCAATCTACTCTTGATGCCGGAGACCTGCGCTTCAAATACCGACCGTCGCCATTAAGTCAATGGTGGATACCTACCTAGTGGAGAGACGATATTCGCTACGGAGCCCACATAGACGTCTGCTGCACTTCAAGACAACTTGTTAGTGGGTCTTGACCCAGAAAGAGATATTCCGGAAGACGATTGGTCTGCCACGGTCGTACGGTCTCTTCCATACTCGAAGTTTGGAAATGTAACTATAATAATAAGACGGCGCTACCTCAAAGAGGAGGCACGCTATGACGATACCGATCTGCTAGTAGCTCCGGCAATGTTTGAAACCGAGGATCTGTGCCGTGGCGGTACCGGTTGAGGTCAAGATTCGAATCCTGGGAGAAAAACAAACCCTGTCCCGACAGATAAACGCACTTCGGGAGATCCAAGATGATAAACCCCAGTGGTAAAAGTAAGAGCACCGTCTCTAAGCCCCCGCCGACCTCCCCTAAAGAACGGGTGGCATTTGCGATGGCCGCGGTTATTATGGTGACCCGGGCCATCAAATCCAGAGCAAATGTCAGGAAAGACAGGCGGAAGGTCATTGCCGCCAGTCTGAAGATGGAGCAGGAGAAACTCCAGAAGGAGCAGGATGTCCTCGCCAAGGAAAGGGAGGACCGAGTAGCAGCAACAGCCGTAGTTGCTGGTTGCAGCGCTGACAGAACGAGTGAGTGGGACGTGAACCCGACGCAGGGACAGGGAATCTATGAATCCATGTACTGTCCATGATAGCTAACATGTGCTCTTCGAAAACCGAAGGGATGCTGATCGGCGTAGCATTTCAGCTAAGGAGACCCCTGGAGAAGATAGAAAGAGTCTGTACCTTTCACCTTCAAGATATGCTGCCTTTATACGTCGAGAAATAAGGCTGTGGAAGGTTCTCGCCTCAGCTGGCTACTCACTGATGTCTAGGGCCTCTCAGTGATATGTCAAAAAACCTGGGCCAATAATAGGGGCAACAAGATCACTGGGGAAGTTTGGGCAAGATAAGGCAAACCGATTTTACAGGGGCAAGGAAAGCCAATAGAGGCAATCAGAAACCCAGCTGCCCAGTCAGGTATATTCTCAGAGCAACAACTCACAGCGGAATGTACGCTTTCGGGGAACAATAAGTAGCCTCTGTGCAAGCTTCCATGGTGAGGGCACTTGACGCCGGCCACCGCAATTTAACAAATGCAGGAAGTGCGCCATTGACCTCGTCCAATCATACTCTTCTTCTGCTCAAACCATTCCATCTTACACTCTGAAGCTGTCCTCTCTGCGAGTCGCGTTGTCACTCTTCTTCTGCACGATACCGCGCGATTTTATACACTTCTTCTGCTCAAACCGTTCCAGCCCACACTCTGAAGTTGTGCGACCGTCTAGGTTTCTTCGCAAGATATCCCTCCCAGAAAAAACATGACGAATGTTTGGAGCAAAGAAGTGTCTTCGGCAGCTGGCTAAGCGGTATTGTCATCACCCTCACGGAAAGATTTGTGCTCAAACAACTACCTGTGGAAGCTGAAAAGTCTCGGCTCTGTCATCTCCTCCGCCTCAGTGGCCCCCTCATGTCCACCATACCGTCAGCACCACAATAATCTTTGCGAACGGCAGATTGTTATAACTTCCTCAGCCCTCGGGCCTTAACCCTTATTTCCCTTTCGCCTTTGGGCCTCATTTCCTTCTTGCCTCCGGGCCCGTTCGGCTCATTAGCGGTCGGGCCTTTGTGTGCCAGACAACCTCCTTATGTCTGTGGTTATCTCTTCACCTTCCCCTTTTGCGTCGGAGGCCAAAGGGCTAATTTACTTTTTTGTGGTACATGGTCAAGGCTATACGCCTGAGTGGATATCCATCCTTTACCACTTAAAATATCTGACCCTAAGAATACAACACTGCGATAACTCTTGTCATCTCTTTCCGGTGCACTGCACCCATTTTGGCGCTTTGATTCTGTCAATATTGTTCTTGCAATGTCTTCTTCGGAAGGCAGTGCGCCGCTGGCCACAGATGTCTCATCTTGGCCTTCAGAAACCTCTTTAGCTCCAGTCAATAACTGGTTGCAGACATTTTGTCTCGGCCTTGAAAAACATCTTAGGGGGACTCGGTCAGGCTCATACGGCTCAATGGCTCATTATGTCATGATATGATAGGTGATAAAAGCTGAAAAAGAAGAGGAGCTGTCTGTGCGAGGAAAGGCTCTGTGGGAGCTGTACACCTTCGGGGTTAATGTTTACCCGGAATGACTCAGGGCAGTCACCTTTCGACCGTCACTCTCTAACTTTTTTGGGTTAGCCGCTGTTAGCTGCATTGAGGCGTTCACTAGACTCCGACGGATATGACTGCTAACATTAGTAATGGTCCCTTACTAGGTAAGGTACTGCTGTCGCCCTTGCTGTCGCCCTCATCCTCACTGACACCCCCTTTGTCACCCGCACTGACGCCCCTGCTGTTGCCCCCACTGCCATCCCCACTGTTGCTCTCACCCCACTGTCACCCCCGCTGTCGCCCCCTCTGTCGCTCCCGCTGTCGCTCTCACAGAGATAATTAAAATGGTCAGACAATGAGGTGATGACAGCAAGCAAGGGCAACAGTGAGGGCGAGAGCAACAGTGGGGACGACAGCGAGAGCAACAGCAAGAACGACAGCACAGTGTGAATGCTCTATCTTACTAGTGAATGCCTCCAATGCAGCTAAGAAGGGCTAACGGAAAAAGGTTACAAAGTGACGGTCAAAAGGTGACTGCCCCGAGTCATTCCGATGTTTACCCAGAGCTTTCCGCTCTAAGGACACTTGCAGCAGATTCCGATCGGTTGCAAGCTAACGTATGTTGTGGAATTTGCGCCGACCAAGGCAAAACAGAATTCCCAAGGCCCCGACGGTCTTGGCCACTGGATTAGGTCTTATCAGTCTCATGCAAGGTTGCTGCAACAGCCGGCAAGGGACGGTATTGGGAAAGCTCTCAAACAAGACCAGTTGGGTCCTCCGAAAATGGGTTCAAGCATCGGCATTCGCGGCAGCGAGACTACCTAATCATCTGGAGAAGCTATGTCACAAGTCTTTAAAGGCATAATCAAACATAACTTTACTCTACAACTATCTCGTTGCTATTAGCCCATCAATTGCCCTTTCAGCAGCTTCTACTTCTGGATAAAAATGCTTCCCGAATCGCTTTCTGACCGCAACCGCTTTTTTAATTTTTCTGACCGATGTTTTTGCTGATTTCTGGCTCCTGCTATCACAATGGATACAGTTTGAACTCTTCAAAACGAGGATCTCCCATGCCAGTAATCCCCAAGCGTCAATGAAGGTCAGGGGGCTCTCCGAGGAGAAGCACCAAGAGATCAGAGCTGGGATTGCCGACTCAAAAGAACTACAACTTATATCAACGCACCGAGTCAAGTCCAACGACCCTTACACGAGTGCCTGGACGGATTTAGAGTCTCACATCGTATGCAAGAGGTCTGGTGAGAAGGATTTCCCATGTTCGTTTCTTTGATTTTCTCGAAGAGTTTCTGTGACTGTTTAATTTTAAAAGAGTGGCAGAAGCCGGATGGTATCGAAGACATCAATCTTCTGCTGTGTGGGCAAATTGAGCCCAACATATCTAGGGTAATCTAATGTGTATAGATAGTCAATTCAACCGTGCACCCCACCAGCTCCTGCCGCTCCCACCAACTTTGCTGGGGTGGTTATTTCTGCCTCCTCGGAGTTCATGTCTCTCAGATAACGACATTGGTAATCACTGTGAGCCAGATCAACTGAAGTCCCATCGGCGCAACAAGGAAGCAGACCATCAAGCTCAAACTGCAAACATGTCTGACTGTTGGGACGTGCGCAGCCATCCCTAAAGATCAGCGAACGAGCACGGGAGTAGTGAGAGATCTGGGACCTCGTTGATAGAGGTCACCGTTGTATAAAGTGTGGATACATTACCATCAGAAATGGCCCAACAACGCTGTCTGGGCACTTGGGGCCCCACAAGGTCAGGAAACTACACAATTATGAAGAGAATGATCTTCCTCAATAGTTTTACAGCAGCTGGCCTCTAAACGCCAAATATGTCGACGTCACTAAGGACAATTACCCACCTAGAAGTGATCGTCCCTCAAACTATATGGAGGATAATTCTCGCTGGCAATCCCAAAAAAGGTACGAGTTGACCTGTGGACATCATCGCGGAGGAACAATATTAGACTTGAGCAGGAACCCAATAAAGGCTAAGATATGAAGAGATTGGACGATAAGCGCGTCAGTGATTGGAAAGGTGAAGAGCATGGCTATCAAAGTGACGACTTGCTGTCTGAAAGATACATTGATGTCGCCGATTTCGCCCGCATTGGTACCAATTAGAATACCGACGCGAAGAATCAAAGTTATCGTACTTGGCGCTGGGGCTTCGGGGATCGATTTCTTCAAGAACGCCATACCGCAGCTGAAGCAAACGGTCAGCCAGAGTCCGTCGCCACAGAGAGAGAATGCTTTATTACATTAATGACTTATAGTATTTAGATTGTCAAACTATAATTAATAAGCTGGGGGATCGATATCTGGAAGACGCCCGTCCAGATCCTGGACTTTTTTCGCGACACATTTCGGAAATTTAATACCGTCAAGGACCCATCCCACCCCCAGACATTACGTCGTACTCGCCGCCAGCCACTACAATCTCGTCAGCCTTTCGACCTGAAGACGTAGGTACTTCGATCCACATCTTGACGAGGCCTACGGGAAAGGCGGCATCGTGCAAATAGGGAAGGACGTCTATTACTGTGACGTTAACCTCTTCCTCCGACAGGCTAAGTTGATAGCCATGGTTAAAGGCCCTTACCTTATTCGAAACAGCTTACACATTTGTTTTGGTACAGGTGGCCTGCGAAATCCACAGACCCTTTACGAAGGATGGAATAACTCAAGAAAACTATTCGCTACTACACTTTCTCATAGCTCAGTTCAGACAGGTGGTGAGCGTCCGACATGCAACTTATGCTTTGGGCTGAGAGTTCTTCCATAAGCAACGACCATGATGAAGGACAAAAGAGAGACTTGTGAGCTGACCAGCTCAACGCATTTGACACTATATTACTACAGAGAGAATCCGTCTTGACCATGCTCTCGATGCTGCTGACGCAAGAGTCACCTGGCTGTTCCCCTGCCGTCCTGTCATCATCGCCTGTGGACGGAGTGCGGCCAGCCGGCACTGCGAGCAAGTAGCTAGCCTAGCCAACTCGTGGAGAATTTGGCCTCGCCATCAGTGTGATGGAGTGGGCTGGCATGGCGAAGTCTGTTGACATTCCAACCCAATGGATGGCTCATGCAGTTGCAGCTGTTCTAGCCCGTGCTCAACCGTGGAGACTATAGAGTGGATCAAGATCACTGGTGACCAGACTTGTTACTACATCTACATTGAGATACTGCTTCAAGTCTAAGCACTCATACTATCATCAGATCCCCAAAAAGCGAGCATTGAAGCTATCTTATCGTGCAGATTATCCCTTCGACATACACTAACAGCCAAACGCCTCACTTGCTCACGATCTAAGCAAGAGAAGAAATCTCGCATCAGGTTCCTGTGCAATCTGCTGTGCTTACTTTGCCTGACTCCAAAATGTATGGACTATCCCAATGTCTTCAGCGAAGGAAGTCAGGAATGAAAGATGACCAAAGCAGTCAAGACACACAACAAGCAGAACTGCAATTACATTTACACTACAGTTGTAAGTCATCTCACCAAAAGGCATGAAAATTCACCTCTTCCCTGAATCCTGGCGTCCCAGGCAGCCCGCTCTGGATGCCATCTCGAGTCATTAGGCGGAAACCACACCTCTTGTGCTCCACATACGGATGGCGCACGGCTGCGCCATGGGACCGATTACCTTCCATTGCAGTGTACGAGCGTCGGGACTATAAAGGCCGGGGCAAATAATGCGCATGATACATGCATTCCTTCACACAATTTCACACTAATCTTTTGCCTGGGACTCTCCGGGGCTCAGCCAGTTCCACCTACGGCTCTGCCTTTAAAGATAAAATAGTCAAGAAGCTAGGGCTTAGCTTCGAGATTCCACTCTAGAGGGGAAGGGAAGTACATCTGAATTTGATCTGAACTTGGGGTTGTAGCAGAACCTGGACGATTGTTTGCGGACGGTTAATGTTGTTGAGAATTTGGGCCTTTCACTGTTTGTTCTGGGCTGGCATGTGGAAATCGTGTGTGATCAAGACACACAGAATCGCATCTCGACGAGTAAGTCATACTTGATGGGGATATTACAAAGCAATTTTATTCAATGGCAGCCATAGCCGATCCTATAATCCAACTCTGATGTTGGAGCTCAAGCTTGATTCAGTCCGCTGTTACGGCGGACAATAAGAGGCTTAACAACAAACCCTCGGCCGGTTTGAAACTCGGTAGTTTTCAGCTTCACAGTTTCCTTTGCACATTTATATAGTCCGAGTAGCGATCTCAGCTCGACGTTACACAGCTCTGCAACATTCCATGAACTTCACCACAGCCCCACCGCAAACTAGCCCTATCCGATCACCGCCCCCTCCCTCTGGTCTTACATATCCAACCGTTCCCTCCAGTTCACCAGCCAGACCCTCACATCAACCCAATCCGAGACCCCATCCACCACGATACACCCCTCTATTTCATCCATATCCTGACCAGCTACAGCCCAGCGTCTGATGAGACTACTATAGTCCTCAAAAGATCCTCTTAGGTCCCTAAACCTGGCATCAACCGAGCCCGGTCCCGGGGGAAGGAGGGTCCCGGTCGAAGAGAATATCTCACCAATTTTGAGCGCGTTGCGGTAGTGGAGGCCCAAAGCAGAAAAGTTCGGTGTAACACTGTTTTGGTGGGGGCTTGTTGGTTGGTGTGTTGGTGTAACGTTGTCAATGGGGACGGGTGAACAAGGGCGTGGTGTATCGTCAATGTGTATGAAATTGTCCTCATCATCTCCTTCAGAGTATGGTCCAGGGTGAAGGCTAAATTCGTCATCATCTGAGCTGAGAACGTTTTGCATGTCGAGTCTCTCAATGGCGCTTTCTTCCCACTCCATAAGGTCGGCTGCTACCTTTGGTACAGTATGATCCTGGTGAGTTGGGTCCATCTCGGGTGGCGCTAGTCGTTCCGGCACGGCGCTTGAAGCTACCTGTGTAGTTCCATTTCGGCTTATGTCGCTCATGGTGGTGGAATTGAGATCAGTAGAAGGAATTGGAGTGGAGCTTTGGAGCTGCATACTCGTCCGGTTCGAAGCATTCTTCGCTGGTACGAATGGCAAGATGAGGCCGGATGTCTCACCATTCACCTTGATCTCCTTCGAACACGCTAACGGATTCTGCGGTTTTAGATATTGTCTTCCGACTTGTTCCTTCGGATGCATTTTGAGGAGGGCGCTCATTTGGTCTGGGTCCGAAACAGAAGGATCTGTCTGCTTTTCCGGCACTGCTTCCTTAGATTGGATAGTCAGAGGCGCCGTGCAAGACGGTTGCAGGCCGCTCCCAGCATCTTTCTCTATCGTACATCGTACCCTTTGGTCTTCTTCTAAGCTTCGAGCAAGTAGCAGCCTCTCTTCCTCCCTTTCTCGCTCGGCCTCTTCAAAAGCTAGCTCGTCCAGAATCGCCCAGTGTAGTTGAGTCGTATTCTCATGATGCCTGCCGACTTCGTGATCTTCGTCCGAAGTTTCGATCGTTTGTAGGTCGTTCGCATCACTGTCTTGATGGGAGTTATGATTGTTCGTAGCGACATGGTCGCCCAAGAACATAACTCCATGAACCTCATCATCTTGGTCCTTCGAATAAGATTTCTCGGAAGTATTCATTCCCATCTGGTCCATCCAACTGTCAACTGCGCTAGCACGCTTCTGCTGGGTCCAGTGTATTTCTTTTCTGGGTGGGGCGTTCGGATTACTGCCTCTGAAGTTCGAGTCCAGCCTTCTGCCACGAGTCCGGTGACGTACAGAATTGCTGTCCTCCCGTGCACGTTGCTGCGTACTCGTTGTTGCTCGTCCACCTCTGCTGAATGGTCTTCCGTTGTAATCTGCAGTGTTGCCTTGATCCGATCCCCATGCCGCAGATGAGCTTCTGCTTCGTCCTTGAACCTCACCCGCGAGAAGAGGAAAACCCATCTCCACCAGTTTGATCTGCCCAGCCAATTCCTCAAATTTCGCATCCGCCAATCTTTCCTCGTTGTCCCACCTCTGGCGATCGTAGTTTGCAGGGTTGCCCCACTCATCGTCGCCCAGGTCCTCAATCAAACCAGCCCAGTAAAATTGTCGTTTCTTTCGCGTGGCTTTGAGTTCGTCCATTTCGCGTCTCAGAGGATGGTCAGCTGGTAGAGGGCCGGGACGCGAGGCGTTCGTTGTTGGGAGGCCGCTGTGAGCTCGTCCTGGGAGCGGAACCTGCATCTGCGGCTCCGGTGCTGGTACCTGCTGTTGACGCAGTGTGCCAGATATGGCTCGTGGCGCTCTGGGAGTGTTCTTGGAGCCGTGCATGCCACGTCCTTGTTGAAATGGCTTCCATTTGTTCCGGTCACGGTTCATAGGAGCGAAGCGTTGATTCGGCTCTCCACCCCACTCTTGACAACTCTGATCTATGGAGACAACTAGCGGTGGCATCCCCATTAACAGCTATCTGAGTAGGCAAAGGTACTGCAAGATAGTATACACGTCAGTCGACGCCACTCAAGGATCCGACTGCCGCTCTTACCTTGAATTAATGATCTCACAGCACGTATCCGATCATCAAGCCTCGCGTTAGCGAGAGGGTTGAGTGGTATATGATATCTATAGAAGCTAAGTTAGTCCATGAAAGACTAGCAATTTGCGCTCACTGGAAGGATAGCAGAGGTTGACCTCACAGACTGTACGCTCCTTCACTCGGTCGTTGTTCAACCCAAGATTGCTTCGGGCCACATTTCAATGTGAGATCATATAGAGTTACTTGTGCCGGCACATGAGCCCGGAGATACCGCCTCGGTGCATTTCGCAAGATGCCCTAAAGGTGAGCTGCGGTGCTGCTTTGAGTATGTGGGTAACCGTGAGAAACACCGATAATGAATCCTGACTCGTTGAGGTGGCGTCTTACTGCCGCCTAGTGGGGTAAACATATTGTGGGTGTCATGGCAGTGGTAGGAAGATCAAAATGAGAACAGGTACTTCTTGCGGTAGACATGCTTCAGGCATTCGAGCCTATAGAATCTACGTCTTCTTATAGCGAATACCACTACCATAAGTGAGGTTCAAGCACTTTTCAGCTCTAAGCGATGATCAAGCGGTTCGTTCGTACTCATGTTAAGTTCGTTACTCAGACATCCTCCCGCAGTGCTGTCCACACCATCCGTAACATCGTGAAGCGGCCTCACCAATCTCACCACCATGCTCTGCACGCTGGGAATCAACCATCAAGACGAGTCCAGCACAATATCTCTGTTAGACGCTTCCGATGGACCCATCAACAATAATCGGCTCCTGCTCATTTCGACCACTTGAGGTCCCGGTCAAGACTTCAGCGTCAGAGTTAACTTCTTGATTTCTGTCAAGCCTGACCGCGAGGATTCTACCCCTGAACAGAGTTCCATTGAACATATCGATAGCCTTTGTCACATCTTCAGCTCTGGTAAACTTGACGGCTGCGGATCCCTTAGACCTCCCGGTACTAGTATCGGTGTTTACTTCACATCGAACAATACGCCCAACGTTTCTCATCAAGTTTTCGACGTCAGCAGAAGTGGCTTGGTAGCTCAAATTCTGAATGAAAACACCGCGGGCTTCGGTAAGCACTGCACCGTGCCTAACGTTGACCGGCATGCCATCGTCTTCGGTGTGAAATATATGCGATGGTGCATATTGCGCATATTGCAGAGTGTGGGGTCGTCCAGGTACCGATTGACTGGGGTCCATTGGCCTTACTGAAGGTACAGGGTAAAACACAGTACTTGGAACAGGTAAGTATTGTTGTCCAGGCAAGGCTAGGTGTGAGGTAACCCAGAGTGACGCGCCGCTTTCAGTGTTCTCGAGATGTATCCGAGCATCAGCACCATATCGATTACTTGGAAGTTCTGGCTCGTGAAGCCAGAGTAGTGGGGCTCGCCGCCACTGCGAATTGGCACCGTGTTGTGTGTGCCCGGCAGAGGCTAAACCCGAGTCTTGTAATGCGGGAGAAGTCTCATTAATCAACATCGCTGTCAGTAGACACCCATCCCATACAAAGGTCGAGGTATGAGCTACCATAACGTCAGCGGAATGCTCCTGCTTATCCTATACCGCAAAATTTACCCCAAATTTCTCTGCCGTGTTCTTCTCCTTTCACGGGGATATAGCCAATTCCGATATTCTGATAAACCTCAACACGTCCGAGTATGCCTTTCACTTCTCTGCGATGTCGATTAGCTATTGTCACATTCGCACCATCCTGAGACTGGATCATAGAACACTTGTACTCTTCAGTTCGCCGGATTGTTTCTCCTAGCCATAGTCGCGCAAGATCCTTGAGGTCTTTCCAAGACGTTTTAGGTGCAAGCTTCTCCATAAAGCCATGTCAGCCAGCGTCGAAAGTATTATAGCACCTCTAGGATTACAGAAGACATACGCCGTGAACATAAACAGTGAACTTATCCGCAGCTCCCTGTCTTGTGAGATTCGAGTCCCGACGTTGGGGCATGCTCTGTTTTAGATGATGCACACCCTTCACCGGAAGATTATTGTAGCGAGGTCGTAACGTTTGCTTCTATATTGTATGTCAGATATCATACCCACAATTCCTTCGGCAAAAGCTTACCAAGATACTGATTGCTCTGCAAATGATGAGGACTTGTCCAGACCAAGTAGAGACTTGCCTGTGCAGCAGCTGTTAGATTTATAGACCTTATCTAGCAGTGAAGGTTGGGAAGGATTTTACCTGGAACCCGATCAGGTAGCAGCCAGTCCGACAGATGTACGGAGTAGACAGATGAAAGGCACCGTACAGCCGGTTTCCAGCATGAATATTCTTCTCACAGACAAACGAGAGTATTCATCGCCATGTAAGTCACCCCAAATAGCGAAGCTGTTAGCCAATATGCAGCCAATACTTGGAGCTTAGTCGGAAAGATTGTTCTTCTGTGACCTAGGGCACCCGTGCCTAAATGCTTGTCGAGGCTCGGAAAGCGGAGAATACACAGCGGCATCCATGCCGAGCAACCGCACGGTTGAGCAAATGGACAAGCTCACCCTTGCGTACCTGCCCTGCATCGAGCAATGCTTCCATACGATTTCGCCAGTTATTTCAAGGGCTGACGTCGGAGAGTCGACTTTTGGCAAATGGTGATGCGACCATGTGCATTTGAGAGCGATTGGCATTGCCCCGGGCCATGTGCGCATGATCATCATACAGTCATTGGCTGATGACCATCCCTGGATCCGATCCTCTGCTTGTAGGCCCCTTCTACTCCAACGGCTGCATGCCTGGGGGCAGGCCAAAACCGAGCAAAGAGCTTTCAGATACGCCCTGATCTGCAGGACTGGCGCGTCATCGAAGAGATCTTGAGTTGAAGATCAAAGCACTTTAGGACGATAGACCTTCTTTGCTGGTACGAGTATCCCTTTCTGCAGAAAACAACGCGTCCGTAACAGGAGTCGATAGCCGATTCTCCAATTGAAACAAAGAATAGAATTGAAGTGAAGTTCTTGCTGGAATATCAAAATGCAGTCCGGAAAGCAGAGCAGACTTTATGAGAATAGAAGTCCGCCTGAAGGTTTTATTCCTTCTAGCAGCACAGAACTTTAACGTAGTATAGACAGAATGATGTTGATGATGGCCAACAGTTTGCAGGAGAAATGGTGATGTGGTAACACAAGAGCTCAGTGACAAGGGTATAATTGATGGAAAAACTGTCCCTAGATACGACTACCACCCGATATCTGCTCACAAAACCGGGTCAAGATCCCTGTCCTCGTCCAGCTCCAAATGTCGGCCAGGAAGCATCACATTCCCAAGTAGCAAGTGTTTCCGGTAGTACTAGTATGGGTAGACCAAACTCTGGTATAGTATATTGCTGACCTTAGATCATCTATGAAGTACTGTGACGCCAAATATTCAAAGCTCTTACACGTAAGCAGAGCATAAGAGTGGGTCATGTTGTAGCGAAGGAGATCTTCCGCTCCATTCAAGCTCAATTCGCGACTGGTGTGATTACCAGACGTCTGATATCAGCTCGTTGCATCCGTTCGTAACCTAGAAGCTGGCATGGCCCATTTACTTAGGGGAGTACAGCGGTCGAATTATTATTACGAGCTGTTATCCAATTACCTTCCCCTGTACCTCGGTCTTTTGACGACCCGAGAGATCAGAAGTTCCCGGGCAAGGGAATTTTCGAGGAGATGGATAATGTGAGATGACCAGGCTGATGCACCGAGTGTTGTTGACAGCTCGATATTGGGTTAGACAACCTCTCGTTGACATACAAAGTGCTGTGCCTGCCAGAAACAGTCCGAAACAGTCCGAAACAGTCCGCATATGTCGGGAAATTACCTGCGCAAGTTGAATCAAAGCGAGACTGCTTTTCTATCAAAGCGAGTAGCAAAGAAGCAGTCTCGCTTTCTTCCCCGCCAGCGGTGACAAACCCCTTCAATCGCAGAACAGTCGTCCTTTCTGCTAGTCATCCAAGCTGACCTCCATACAACAAGGAATCCCAGACATTTCTACGGCGCAGGCTTTCTTTTCAGAAATGGCGCGGACGTGAAGTCGCAGCGTGGGTAGTCCCAGTGTAACTGTTACTCATCTCTGAGCGAGCCGGTAATCCCACCCACACAGCACCGTGGTTGGTAATGCTGGTCCCATTGCTGCGAGGTATCCAACAGGCATCTCCCAGACCACATCGCTGAGATCGGTCCACCATGAATATCACCGGGTCTGGCAGTTATAGTGGCTTGTGGGCTGCCTAGGTCGCCGTTTGTTGCAGCCTCCGGAGTGCATCGTATGCTGTGCCATCTGACCTCCGTCGAACTTAGACGGTTGAAGCGCGCTGCAATAGGTGTCTTGTAGACCGAATGGGACGTTCAGCCTTTCAATCCAACCATGTCGGCACACCGTGTACAGTAGTAGAGGTTCGTGCCAAATCGGACTGTCCCCTGACCTGGTGAGGAAGGGCTTCCAATGCTAAGCGTTCGCTGACAACGAGAACACCGGGCCAAGTTGAGGGAATCATGATCGAGGGATAGGGTGGAGGACGATGAGCATGACCTTTCAACGTTCTCTCTGGTGTGGAGGACACCATCTTGAATGGCTTGTGTTTCCGACCTTCCACGAGGATAAGCAGCCTGAGTCTGCATTCGAAGGGGGTTCGAGACGTCCGGTGAGGGTGATGGCATGCTTGCTTAGATGAGAAGAGTGCTCGAATCCGATAGAGGTTATTTGGAGTTGGAAGCACTGCTGTGGTGCTGCTGTGGTGCTGCTGTGGTTCTGCTGTGACGCTGCGTGAAGCAGAAACTGAGATTACCAGGAGGTAGGATGCCAGAATATATTCCTAGGTACGCAGCCATGAGACGGAGCAAACCTCCGTAAACTTACCAAATTTAGAGATGGAGGGCTACGTATGCATTCCGGAGGTCGGCACGGTTATCGCCGTTGACACATGCCAATCAACTCGATCTTGGGCGCCATACCGTAGTTAACGTTCTTTTCTCCATGAGATAAAGTTTGACTGGCACTGTTATGAAATCAGTATTGCGTACCTAGTGGCGCAGTAATTATATGGGTAAAAGACTCCGCTGGTCCATGCGACTGCATAAAAGACTCGGATGGTAGTCAGCCTGTAAAAAAGACTCAGATAGTCTCAATATCGACGCTAACTCTTGTCTCTAGTAAACACATCGCTGTCGCCAAAATTCTGGTGTGTTTCAACCTCGCTGCCATCATCATCATCACCCATTTCTACACAATTTCACCTTGCTGTCACCAACATCACAATTTTCACTTGTCAAAGCTGTATTCCCTGATTGATAGGCCCTGCGCAGGGCCATAGACAGTGATGATGTGAAGAACAATATGGGTGACAGTGACATGAGCAACAGTGACAATTTTGGTGACAGCAATGATGTGGGTGACAGTGAACATGGGCAACAGTGATGAGGGTGACAGCACAGGGCCTGAAAGATTGTTCATCTGAGTCTTTTTTACGGGCCGACTACCATCCGAGTCTTTTATGCAGTCGCATGGACCAGCGGAGTCTTTTACCCTTATATTATCCATACCTACCTTATACCGAAAGGTGAGGTACTGTAGTACTGTAAGGTAACTACCTAAGGTAATGAGCGAGTTTCATACCTCCGTACCGTAGGTACTCTAACTCGTCATCGTGATAAGGGCATAAACCCTCTTGACGCAACTATCATCGGAGACACCATCCGTTGATTGTCGCATTCCCGAGCTGATCTTTAGAAAATTGTGGGCTCAGATTATAAGACTTACCTCTTTTGTCGCGATCACGCTCCATGTACTACCTCACCCCAATCGAACTTACCGGGTATCGGTGTGCTGAGCCGATCGATCCGTTCATACCTGGTTACTGAAGAGGACCGCTCTCGGATCAAAGTTTCTCCGCCTCCGTGTCGTCGATGATGCTTCGAGCATGGCTGGGTTACCAAGTACCTACGTTATTTGTATTTAGCATGTGAAATCAATGCTTCGCTGCCTCACCTTAGGTAAGCTAACATCCAATGCCCGACTCACATGTCGTTTACTACTGCGTTAAATCTTGACCTCGAGGAACTGCACGCACGGTCTAAACTCAGTACACACTTTGAAGCGCATTTCGAAGGTCCCCTCTATCATTTAACTGCACCACACGCCGTTGAGGCACGTCCTCGCCATGGGTAAACAAGCAAACCTCTATTCGTTCGCCGACGTCGATGCGCTTGCAAAAACATTGCGAGGCTATGTCCTGCAATGTCAGAATGCCGGCCTCGAACGTCATGGCGCTTTCAAAGTAGCCGTATCCGGCGGCTCACTTCCAACCACTCTGGCCAAGGCCCTTCTAGCTCCAAACAACGGCAGCGCAGAAGATACCGTGCGTTTTGAGAAGTGGGAGGTTTTCTTCGCCGATGAGCGTGCCGTCCCTCCGGACCACGCCGACAGCAATTACAAGCTGTTGAAAGACGAGCTCATCGACAAGATCCCTGAAGGCATGGGCAAACCGGAAGTTCACGCGATCGATCTGCAACATCTCGACGATGTCCAGGAGCTGGCTGATCAGTACCAAGAAGAGCTCATGCGCTCGTTCGCGGCAAAGGATAGCGTCAAGGTTCCCATATTTGACCTGCTCCTCCTCGGTTGTGGTCCGGACGGCCACACATGCAGCCTCTTCCCTAGTCACGAGCTTCTGCGCGAATCGGACGCTTGGGTGGCAGCAATCAGTGACTCGCCGAAGCCTCCACTGAAGCGCATCACGTTGACACTTCCGGTTGTCACACATGGCATCAAGATAGCGTTTGTTGCTACTGGCGAAGGGAAGAAAGAGATCCTGAAGAGAATCTTTGACTCCGAGGAAGGGAGGAGTCTACCGTGCGGGCTCGTCAACGAGGGCGGGACCGAGAAAGTGAGCTGGTTCACAGATGGCAAAGCGGTTGAAGGTGTTGGATATCCTCGGCGAGGGAGTCTGTGATGACTATGATAACTACCTTACGAATCCGACGCTCGACGCAACAAGAATATCTTGCTAGAATCACTGCTCACTAGGCTAAGCTGTGAGATTGAATAGAATGGTGCTTAATCAGATGATTGACAAACTCAAGAAAGCAAATCCCACCTAATGGAAAAATTGGCCACGGTTACACTTGAGATGTGTTGACGGATTAGGTGTCAATTAACTTAAGGTAGTTAAGTTACCTACCGGGGTACCATATTAGCCTCACGGGCTCACCGCCTTCGGGCCGGAATAACGTAAAGCGTCAACGGTGGGCGATACGTAAACGTAAACAATCCAACTTTCAATCCCTTCGCAACACACACTCAATGGTTTGGATACCATTCCAATGCCTTCGCGAATACCGTCAGTCAGTGAGGGAGATAACAGGTCAAGAAGCATAAGCAGCTCCAACAGTGTATGGACTCTATCCCACGATCAAGTTCGCATCCATTCTGGGACTGAAGCGTATTGAACAGAGGCAACCAAATACATTGAATACGTCAAAGAGGGCCTACGCAGGCAGCATAGCCCGTAGCATCACTTCATCCACTACCACCGAGCGACACCTTGCCCGAGGACCTGTCTCAACGGCTCGGCTCAGAAACCTTGACATCGTTGACGAGGGTATCAAGAGGAGGAGTTTGTTGCCGCAACCAAGTTCGGTGGGACGGGATGTTGTCACGGAGCAGACTGGATCTGGTGACAGCGTGAAGCCGGTCAAGACAGGTTTCAGATGGACCCAGTCAGAAGAGGAGGGCCCGAAAGCCGCAGAAGAGATTGTAAGCCGACTCCCGGTGCCGCAAATGCTGTTATCATCGACAGCGCAGAAGACAGACCAGCCTACAACCGACAAAAACATGGCTTCGATTAGCTCAGTACCTGCTACTGATGTAAAGAGGTCACAGTCAACACGAAAACCAACCAATGTTAACAGCATACGCAAGCCAGAATTTCGAGGCCACTCACGTAACACTTCAGCTGTTGTGAACCCCAGCGAGTACAAAGCGCCAGTCTCTCACCGTCGGCAGTTGTCACATATGCCAAGCTCGACATGTTCCCTTCGACGGCCCAAATCAGGGTCCACTCATAGCCGTCGGGCCACTTCCGCTGCATCGACTAGTGGCAGCATATCCAATATCTCTACGCGGTCGAAGACAGCAGCTGCCAGTAATAGAGTGGCGGGCGTATGTCTCACTACATTCAAGGAGGCACCAAGCACAATCAATAAACATGCAGCTTTGGAAAAACGGACACCAACAGATCATGAGCAGAGTCGATACCAGCGTTCTTCCTTCGGAACGACCACCGTAAGCTCGATCAGCAATAAGCCAACGCGCCCAGCATTCACCACATTACAGCAGCACTATACGCCAAAGAAGTCCGCGAAAGCGCCGACTTTGTCCATGATCGCAGCATCGCCGACGAAGGTCGCGAACGCGCATGTCCTGTCATCCGAGATGAGCCGGCTACAGACTGAACTGTTGCAGCTACATTTGTTACATCGAACTTCGGCGAAGATCCAACGGCAGTGGGAAGATAGCGCCGAAAGCACGCTACATCATCTGTATGATGATGTAGCGGAAGGATACCGTGCACTAAGGTTCAAGCAGGGTGAGGCTCAGGAGAGGACTGATTTACAAGCTCTGAGGGTATGGGAGGCCAGTCATGACCGTCGTTCCTTCTCGGAAAAGATGGGACTGCTTTCACGTACTTTACAAGATCTAAGCAACATGGACAGTGAAGGCGGAAAATTCGCGCATGTCGTAACGACCTTCGAGCGATGGTTAGTGATGAGCGAAGACGCCAAGGAGCTAGGACAACGTAGCAACTCCAGCGATACACAAGGGATTGAGTTCCTAGAGAGTCTTGGGGAAGGCTGGCGGGCAGATGTTGCTGCTCTGGAGACGAGGGTAGCGTCACGGACACTCGACCTGAAGCGCCTGGGCCAGCCTCTCGAAGGTTCTTCCCTTGCTTATCTCGTTGAGATCTGCTCGACTTTAGCGGCGCAGATGTCCGAGGAGTTGAGGAGCATGCGAGAAATTGAGTGTGAGGTGTTGGCAAGAGAAGCGGCATGGGTCAGAAGAGCGGTCGACTGCATTGATGCCGAGTATGAGTGTGAGGCTAAGAACGCGAAGTCGGCGATTCGGAGGGGCGTGTGGCAGACAAGGGGTGGAGAAACGCAGTATTGAAAGATAGCGACCAGTCAAGGCAAGCCACGAGCATGCATGGAGTGTCTGGAGTACTGTCCTCACAGGTCTCTACCCGGCTGTGTCCTTGGTTGCCGCCGTAACCAGGCCCTGTCAAACTGGCTGGTCACGAAGCAGGCCCATCAGACGACGTCTCGAAGCGATGCTGACCAGGTTGAGTAGGTGAGACCTCTATTCCCAAGGGTCTCCCATGGGTATCCTAAGGGCGATCTGGTAAGTAGATGGAATCACCTCAATGTCGGAGTGTTTCTTGCATGCCAGCAACATATTAGGCACTCCAAGCTCGATGGCTGCACGCGTAGTACCTCGGTACCGTATGGACGAAGGACAATCTGGACGTTAAAGAAAACTGTTACTATGCAAATCATCATGGGCAGTCATGAGTAAGGTACCTTACCATTTCTATGCACAGTTGATCCCGGACATCAAGTACGTTACCCGGTGATCAGATCCATTGCTGGAACCTCTTCCGGCTCTCATCATGCAAATAGTCACGGATAATACAATTTGTAACGGACAGGATTACTAAGTCACTTCAACGCTCTTCCTGACAAATCATCGTAATGGAAACACGGAAAGTAGACCTAGGTACACGTACATCGTCGCCGGGACATACACCGAGGGACTTACCTTACGGTAGCTCTCGGGAGTCCCTGACTCAGCAGCTTAGTCGGATTTTGTCCTGGCCAATCTCAGGGCTTTCGGACCTTCAAAACCCACTTCTCTGCCTTTGAGGCGTGCACCTTGTTACGTCGCCATCGAGGCACGCAGACCGTATTCCGAGCATTCCATCCTCCCTCGCACCGGCTATCATAGAAGCCATTCACCTCGAGCTCAGACGCAGCCCAGTACGAATATACCCGAGTCTGTCGGCATGGAGATATAATTCTGCGCTGCATGGGGGCTGAAGAAGGGCGATTGGGGCACACCGAGGCCGACATTTTTGCAGCGGCATGGCGGCTGCCGCAGGCTGGGACCGACCCTGGGACAACAGTGCAAACCAATCTATCCAACCACCCGTGGCACCGCTCTCCCATGGCATGGCGCCCAGCGCACATAATCCCTACGACGTGGCAAGATCCCGACAAGACCGGAAAACGCTACCGCCGATATCAAACGCTGTCTACAGCACATTGAGGGCACCCCTTTCTCCGGAATCCGCAACGCAGCAGTCGCCGTCTCGGGCGGCGAGTGCGTTGCCGCCTGTGTCCCGAACGCCTGCTGCACTGGATGCGCCGCAACGTGTTCAGCTCGGCCACCGCGATTCTCACGACTCATCATTTCTGCGAAGGCTTTCTCTGCCGCCGCTGGTGTATGACCATGGCTCGGGGGAACGCAAGAATATTAACATGTATACGGATCGTATGCCTAGTCAACCGCCCTGGGAACAGCACCAACCGAATGGATCATATACCCAATCAAAACGACAGATGAGCGCTGCGGACCTGCCTCAGGTCACCGCTCTTGTTCGTAGCGCAAGTGACTGGGCTGTAGGACAACCACTAAAGGCAGTGAGAGACGAGGACGCGCCTACTGCTGTCGAAACCCCGCAGTATTCGCATGATATGCACTCCGAAAGACTTTACGCTGTAGTGCAGGCCATCGTTTCGGAGCTTACTTTGTTGCACAATGCTTTGGACGGCGCAGGGAGTCCGCCAGTCTGGTCGGCAAAGGTATGATCCCTTGATTATTCGGGGCTCCCTTACACGAGCTTATCCTTAGGGTGTAATATATCTGATAGGACGAGACAGGCCGTAGATGTGGCAGAACTCGGTCTCCAGCATTGCTTGGACTGGGCGTATCAAAGCATACGCCGAGTAAGCCGTTGGTGCCGTTGTCAGTCCATACGGATGACAACAGACGCCGGTGATGAAAGTCCACGCCTCTTGGATGCTGTACCCATTCCACCGTCACCCGCCGCAAAGAAGAGGAAGGTCGACGGTTTGGAAGGACAGGAGGCTGAGACTCGGAAAAGGCCATGCCAAGATACATGCAATGACCGTTTTGAGGCACTTGATCGATGTCGTGACCATACGATGACGAAGATGTGGAAGAAAAGCTACATGCGAGACCATCCACCTCCGCCCCTGTCTCACTCTTTACGCCCAGCAGATTCATCTGCTAGTCTCGCTTCAATGTCGCCACCATCATCCATGTATTCCTCGTCCTCAGCCCGGGTGCTCCCAACTCCATCCTCACTCAGCTTCTCCTCTTGCTTTGACGTCCTGCCGACCCTCTCGCCTACCGCGGACCCTTCACACTCCGCACAGGCAACACACCTGCAGGATCTCCAACATCAAATCAGCACCAAAACCCTGGCCCTCCAAACGCTCCAGTGCGAACATGACAACCTCCTTTCCGCTTTCTCCCGTTCTCAAATTCGCTGCGCCACTCTCGAGAAGAAGTTTCAGGTTTCCGATACCGAAATTAACACGCTGACGGACGATCGTATCAAACTGATGTCGCAAATCGAAGTCTATGAAGCGCAGGTTGAGGAATTGAACAGTAGCCGAGACGAGGCACGTAAGCAGTCTGTTGCAAATGGAGGACAATATATGAAGATCATGGCTATGGCCTCGAGACTAGAAGCCCAGGGTGCGGCAGACAAGAAGAAATGGATGTCAGAGAAGGAAGCCTGGGACAGAGAGAAAAGTGAGTATTGCCGCGAGATTCAAAGTCTCCAGAAGGAGCGGGAGAAAGAACTCCCTGCCGGGAAGGCTCCAGTCTCAGACCGTGGACCAAACGCTGGGTCTCCACATGAGTCGTTACAGTTCTCTAGTCACGATTTATACACCTCAAGTCCTACTCACTCTGATCTTCTCGATGGAGCCCCAGGCGTGGAGGCGGAAGATGTATTAACATCTACCTCACTCCTTACTCTCCGTAACGAGATCATCCGGCTTCGAAATTGTTTCTCGGCGATGCAAATTGCGCTTCAAGACGTCAGAACGGAGGGTGAGCGCATGGAGCAGGCAATTCATTTAATGGGTAGCATCAAACAGCAAATCTCAACGAAGGTTGATGCCGGTATCAGAACTGGTGGCAGATGTGCTCAGCGTGTACGAGAAGACACTGCGCTTGAAGGGGATAGGCCGGCCGAACTGAGACAAAGCCTGACGCACGGAGTGGTCTGCCACGCCGGTTCAACTTGAAATGTGGAGGCATATAACGGCGCTTTTAGGTTCATGTTATGGTGTTGATGTTGGAAGGCATTGGGTAGCATTGCTTGGTGTTTGGACCCCTAGATCGTTGAGCACAGGTGGAACCGTTAATCCAGAACAGCATGGCTTCAGTTCTCTTTTCTTACCGACAGTATCCTGTCACAGCAAGTCGCATATGTATCAGAAGATATACATCACCCCTAGCCGTTTATAAGAAGGATTCTAGGCCTTGAGCCAACGTACCTTCTCTTCTTCATATATCGTACGAATTACCAAGGATTTACAACAGTTAGCGTAGCCGATAATGCGGATGGATAAGGATACGCACGGACCAGTGCTTCCACAAGCTACCTCACCTTACCCTTCGCAACCCATAACACATGAATCCCACTCGTCTTGAAACAGCGAGCATCCTTTGTTCAAGCCGGCAGGGCAGGATGGGAATCTATCGAATGTGAACCTATACAGGACGCTAGTCTATTCGAATTTGCTATACAGCGCTCCGATTGTGTGGCCTCAGCCTTACACTGCGGTTGGAGTTGCCCTGACCGCCCCACGACTGCACAAGTTGACTTGACCATCACTCCTGCCACCTCACCACAATCCCTCCTGATCTCTTCGCCACGGCCGATGACTTCCCATCGGTCAGAGTGAAGTATACACCATGAAGCTTACCCTACAGGACCGGCTCCTGAAACGGGAACTTGGCAGCACGTCACGATATTCAGGTGTCACAGGGCTCTATGGGGACAAGGCTTGGGTCAATGAATTGGACATTGTGAATGAACTTGGTGGGCACTCAGGTTGTGTCAACGCACTTAGGTGAGTGGTAATGGCCCCTAATAGCCGCATGAAGGAGATCATCGAAAAGTATCTGTCATCCAAAGCTGTGTACGCAAGACTAACTTCTCCTCACCAGCTGGTCTCGATCAGGACGATTCCTTGCTTCGGGTTCCGATGACCAACATCTCAACATTCATTCTTACCAACCTGAATCCTCAACCGCACCCTTTGTCCTCACGACCACAGTCTCAACGGGACACAGTGCGAACATATTCTCGGTGAAATTCATGCCCCACTCGGACGACAGAACTCTCATCACCTGTGCTGGGGACGCAGAAGTCAGGGTCTTTGATGTTGAATATTCGGGTCGCAGCGTCATTCCTCCAGCTGCCTCCACTATTGCCTCTAGTGGACGACGTCGGGGTCTTAGTAACCTATACAATGGTGTCCGGTATCTCAGTCATGGTGACACAAACATAAGAGTGTATCGATCTCATTCGGATCGGGTGAAGCGCATTGTTACTGAATCGTCGCCATACCTTTTCTTGACATGTTCAGAGGATGGCGAGGTCCGCCAATGGGACCTCAGACAACCCTCATCTGCATATCCAGCGCCTCGTGGCGGGAGGGGATTCTCTTCGAGGCCCGTACCGGAGCATGATAAATCAACCGTGCCACCTCCATTGATCTCATACAAACGTTATCATCTTGATCTAAACACAATCTCCTGCGCTGCAAGTCAGCCACATTACATAGCCCTTGGTGGGGGACATCTTCATTGTTTTCTGCATGACCGGCGTATGATCGGGCGTGATATTCTATATGAACATGGGCAGCCCGGCGGTGCGGCTGGTAACATGTTGGATCGGGACGACGAGGCACTAGGACAGGCGACGAGATGTGTAAAGAGATTCGCGCCGAATGGGCAAAGCAAGATGCAACATACCGATAACGGCCATATCACAGCATGTAAGATCAGTGAGGCGAACCCGAACGAGATGCTCGTGAGTTGGTCGGGTGACCATATCTACAGCTTTGATCTGGTCCGGAGCTCCGACGCCAGAGACGAGCTACAACTGCAACCTAAACCACTTGAGACAAAGACGAAGAATGAAAAGTGCAAGTCCCGGGAATCCAAAGAGCGGAAGAGGAAATGGGAGATGGCTAACTCATCGACTTCGCTTGAAAGTGCTGGGCGGGCTCGCTCGAGGCCGAGACGGGGTAACGGAGCAGCCGAGGGCGATGGAGAGTTATCGCTGCGGGTACGATATGAGAATGGCCAGAGTGAAGAGATTCTCATTGATTCTCCGGGGCCGGCAGTTTCTGAGGTACCAGCGGACGCCAGAGAAGAAGCCATGCAAGCCGTTCTTAGCGAATCACAAAAGAGAAGCCTACGTATTGGGAAGGCCGTAGTCAAGATTCGAAAGCTGATGTTTTCCCTTGACGCAGCAAGTCGAGCTTCAAGCAGCACGTCGTTCACGAATTCCGATCCTACATCTCACACCGCCAGTTTTACAACAATCCTGGGATTTGCTGCAGCTTACCTGCCAGAAATGGATGATATCATGAGAGAGTGGCGTTATCCTGTCAATCCTTCAGAAGAAGAAGTGGTATTTCAGCGGACCTTACGCCAAAATCGGGAGTCTTCCCGGAGATTCGTGCAGGCCAGTGGGGCACTTGCGAGAGTACTCGGGGGAACACTTAAGACGGCTGGAGGGAGCCAGATTCGCATGCTTCATATGTTCGACCAAATTGTACCTGCTCCTAATGAGTCAAGTGTTCCGCAACCATCTTCCCTATTCAGTTATGACTTGCTCAAAGCAATTCTTTTTTGGTTACACGGCGGCCCTCCAGCCCTGCTGCAAGGCTTCAAGCGCCCACCAGATCAAAGGAATGACAACCCTAGATTCCCTATCCCAGACGCCGCGGATATTTCAGCTATCGGGACCGTCCTCATTCCCTATCTCCTTCGACTTTCTGGAGTTCGTTCTATCCCAAACGTGGACGCATCGCGGTTCGAGAGAAACGAGTATCGGACAGTCTTCGCGACCGAGACTTCCGCAGTCATTGCTTTTGACAGCGCGGTGAACATACCGCTTGCAGATTTATGGAGAGTGATCATGCCTGGGCCTTCAAGCGAGAACGGCTCTGCACCAACACTCGCTAATGTTGGAGCGCAGGATAGGGTTGCTGCTGTTAGATTCTGGGGCTTGAAAGTGGGCAGAGGGGTCTTGATGAATGCCGGTGAGGGAGTCAACTTCGCTTTCGTCGATCGAGCTTTTGGCGGTTTAGGTATCGCGGACAACATGGACGAAGAGAGATCTCAGGAGGATGTGGACCCAGAAGTGGAAGAGCAGCTTGTTGATAGAGTTAGCTTTGTGAGGCGCTTGGCACCGCAGATCGCTGAAAGGGAAATGGAGGACGGCTACAATGCAATTTCAAACACCCAAACGGACATGGGGGATGAGTGGGCGGGCTCTACACCACTGCACTCACCGCGTGAGGCTACAGTCGACGTTGACAACGACGTGGTGGGTTCAGACGAAGAAGCGGTCCGTTCGCACGACCTACATAGCGAGATCACCGACAATGCGAGAGACGAGGATGGGGACGAAGATAGTGACAATGTTGACGAAGACAGCGAAAGCGAAAGCGGGAGTGAAAGCGATCAAGGAGCCACTGCGCAGGACGGACAGTTCATGTGGAGATCAGCATTCGATAGGAGTAAGATGCGGGAAAGGGTTGAGCGTGATGTTCCGTGCTGGGGACACACCCATCAGTACCGTGGTCACTGCAACGTCAAGACAGTCAAGGACGTCAACTTCTTTGGTTTACAGGACGAATACATCGTCAGCGGTAGCGACTCAGGACATGTGTTTATCTGGGACAAGAAAACCACACAGCTAGTCAATATACTTGAGGGGGATGGAGAGGTAGTGAATGTGGTGCAAGGTACGCCATCGAAATTCTACCATTCTATCCATTTCTCATCACGCTGCAGGCCACCCATATGAACCCGTCCTCGCCGTTTCAGGCATCGATCACACCATCAAAATCTTCTCCCCAGACGCACGAGCTCAGGACGACGCCCGCGCCGGCATCAACATCGCGAACCAAGGTTCCTCCGGCATCTCGTCCCTCGGCCATAGACGCACACGTTTCCATGGCCGTCGACCTCATGCCGACGCCGACCAGCCGGGTCTGGCGAGCCGGAAACGCATGCACCAGAGCTACCAGATCACCAGCCAAAATGACGTGGAACGTCAGGGCGGCAATAGGGATGCGTATATCACGGTACGTGGACGCTGGCCCCCACGGATCGCGGTTGACTTCGCGGAGTGGTTGGGATGGTTCGGTGCCGATGGCTGATATTTGCGTGGGTGTGGTGTAGAGAGGTATGTTGGCACAGCTGGCAGCGCGATTAAGGCAGCAGCAGGCTGGCGTTGTAGGGCCCGGTGATGACGATCATGAGGGTGAAGGCGCAGCTATTGTTGTGGATGATAATTGTGCTGTGGGTCACCACGTCCAATCCAGGGGAAGTCCCAGCTCATGTGCTAACCCACCCTGGCAGATCATGTAGTCTGGGGCCACCATGCACGAAACGAAAATTCCATGACTTTCAGCGTCAAGGTGGCAAAAAAGCCAGTTAGGAAACAGTCTTATAATGGATCTAGCGGATCAAAACAGCAGGCTCTTTCCCAGGTCTGCGGAGGAGTTCGGTTGGAGCACGTCGGGCATGCGATCCCACCATGCACCTACGAAGTATGTCGGAGCTCTTTGACAATCTGGGGAGCAGTGGCGCAATGGTGTGAGACAGTCCAAGCATATCACTGATCTGCATCAAGTAAACCACGAATCAAAGCTGATGTTGACCCACCCTCACGTTCAAAAGTACATCCGTAAGTCGGCCGTGTCTGAAAGGGTTGCTTCGGTTGTGTCGAGGCAACACCCGCGGACCAGTATCTGTAATACTTAAGGCAGACAAGAACTGACTGATTCTGTCTTATATGTGAAGAGAGAAGATGGAGGTTAACGGAAAGCTCTCAGCCTCTCAGGCAGTCACTTTAGGTATTTGTACATGTATTGATCAATCAAGAATAAAATGACCAGTAGGAGCAGCTGGCTGCCATGTGGAAGCCTCGTTGCCTCGTTGCCTCGCTTGCTTCCACGCTTCCGGGCCCTCCCGGGAAACGTGGCCTCCTAGCGCACGCCTCTTTTTCACGATAACTGCACGTGGCCGCCCACATCGGGGTATTATTGGTATTATTATTCATTGAGGGTGTTGGTATCAATGACCGCAGCCCTTACCATGTGTCCCTAAGAAACACAAGAAATCATACAAAGAGGTCGCCATGACCCTTTTTGTTTGATCACCTAAAGGTAAATACTTAACCCCTTACCTTAGTCATAATAAGTCATAATAAATTCTTATTATAGGCCCTGATCTCGATCATTTCATATCCCTGAATTGTGCTTGATCACGTCGTACAGAGTACATGTACAGTATCCGTACTCTACCTTATGTGAGTTGCCGGTAAAATTAGTTTTGCCTCAATGTTTCAGATACACAACGTCCTCTGTAATTCATATGACAGGGCACAATCCTGACTTTCGTTACCAAATTTACAGGCAATTTAATTTAACTACATTGATTGTTTACTTAGCCTAAGGTAAGGTATCACACTACTAGGTAGCTTAGTTAAGGTAGGTAGGGTTACAACGTTACCTTACTCCATTAGGTACCTTACCTTACCGTACAAGGTAAGGTACTTGTAAGTTATGTGTAAGCTCACCTCATCCATACCTACCTCACTACCTTAAGGTCCCTGGTACTCTTATCTTTAACTTCTTCTCACACCAACTCACTTACAACTAGACACTTAGCACTGACAACTCTAACAACCTTTACCTTTCTGAGGTATACCCTCGCTGTTCGTGCTTCACTTGCCTTGGTCATCGCAACCCAAGCTCGTCCTTCGCTACCTCCCAGCCCTCCTTTTGGTCTTGCTTGGCATAACTCGCTCCCCCTGCCGAGTAGATTTCGAAGTGTACGGAGTAGCATAGCCGAGAGACACCATCTGGGGTTGGATTGACCCATCTGTCTGGGGTTTGAACCGGACCCGAAGCCGATCATTTGCCTCTGGCGATTTCAAAAGGAGATTACATATCCACGGAGCAATCTATCCCGGACTCATAACAATCTCTTCAACCCGCCCGTCCTTCCAGAATGAGTCACTCTCTGGAATCTTCGAGACCTATCATGGCTCCGAGTGTAAGTCAATCCATCAGGGACACAACGCCTTCGTGCTTTTCCCACTTCCGAACGGCGCACAGCCGGAAAGTACGGGATGCCTGAAGAGCGGATCTAATCTTTCTCCTCTTACTAGATCACATCCAAACGGGCCTCAACCCGCTTTTCCACCTACAGCGGCGCTCCGTCGCTCGCCGTCTCCGACAGCACCAACACGTCGCTGACGAACGGCGATCCGCGCATGGCCGAGATCAAGGAATGGGAGATGGGTTTTCATCGCCTGGAGAGCAAGCGTCTACAACAGCAGCGATTCGTGCCGAGCGCGGAGAAGAGCGAGAACTTGAGTAAATTGGCCTTGGGCGCGAAGGTGGAGAGGGCCTTGAACCGGAGGTTGAGCAGCCAGGACGCCTCGCCCCGGAAAGCGATGAGCGAGAAGTCGGCGATGGAGAGAGCGGCGACGACGGCGGCATGAGCGGGTGCCGACACCAGTCTCGAGATATTGGACAGTGACGGAGTTGTTGGCCCACCCCCAATCACGGGCATAATGGAAAGTTGCGATCTTAGAACGGGCCAGCTCTCTCATTCAATTTCCTTTTGGCGCATCTTGTGTTTCGCAATTTCTTTTCCTTTTCTTTCCTTTCTTAAAGATATACCAGAATACCCTCCGTCTCGTCTCGCGGCCCCCCCGCACCACGCAATGAGCATCGATACCTCGCGGCTCAGGAGGACACCCGACCTAGCTGCTGTTGGATTATGCCTATACGGCCATTGTCTACCTCGTCTACGTCGCAACACATATGGTTACAGCCTGCTGTGACCTCTTACCGCGCTTCTGTCGAACCCAGATTCTGACGTGCTGCGATCTGTAAGAAATCTCCCCTCACGTCGATTAGCTAGTAAAATCACAGTGGCTCGGGCGCAAAATACTCTGAACCTAGCCTTCAGCTTTTACTCTCCCTTAAAGCAACAGCTGAGACGGATGGCTACATTTGGCATTCTGTAATCTGTAATTTGTGTATTGAAACTACATGACTGCAAAAGATCAATTCAAGCTGATTGCATGGTCCTTCTCCCACGACTTCGATGCTTTCGTGAAGTCACATCCAGGAGCGGTCATCTGCAGAAAGATTCTGCTAAAGTACTCAGACTCTTGTGAATACTCTGATTGAAAGACCCTTTCTCCCAGGGAAGGCAGAGGGTTACACTAATGGAGTCACCATGTGCTATCGTTCGTCCGATATCGATGGACGACGCTTGGACACTTGGACGTGAAGTTTCCCCCTTCCTTCCATTGACCTTGTCGCCAGTGAAGAGTATCATGTAGCGAGAGTGTCTCTTGTATCTCTAGTCACAATGCGTTCATCTACTATTTGTGTGAATGTTGCCTCCCTTAAATGGGAAGGTAAAGTCAATGCTCGATCCCAAGTAACTTCGATCAGTTGAGCCGCAAAAAGATCCCTGCTCGGCAATTTCGAAGGTTTGACCTTGAACAACCTCTCGATTATTTTTTCTTGGGCGCGAAACAACGACAAACTTCGTCACACTCTGGAGTTTCTCTTCGACTAGCAGATTTCGAATATAATTCATAATAGACTCACCACAGTATCAAATATCTCGCCCAAGATCACAGACCAACGGACCTCCCGCTCCCCACACAACGCCGTAATTGGTTCTCAAACGCATCCGCTCCGCGCTGCTCTCCCCCGCACGTCATTTTCCCATACGCCTCTCATCCACCATATTGTCATATTTTCCTTGATCGATTGAGATTTCTTCACCTTTCGATCGATTGGTTCTCCTCGTTGTCTTTAGATTTGTGAGTTGTTCACCGTCGGGTTGTCTTCAGGCAGCTGCCTTGACGACAACTTGGAAATGACCTACAGTGACTAGAATTCTTGTGCCTTGACTGACTCTCATACACGCATAGTCTGCGTCAATCTCGTTCAATCATTTTCGCCTTTGTCGCATACAGTACTCCTATCGCACTACACCTAACTACCTTATCAACTACCCACTTCGAGCTTCGCCACCACCCATATCACACCAGTAACTTCATCTTTGAACATGGCCGCTGAACCAGCATCTGCGCCAGTCAACAGCAACTACGGCACCCACCAGCAATACAGTGCCGGGGAACCGAATCTTTCTTCACAAGCCCCAAACCATGCTGAAGCTGTTGCCCCCGCCACCGGTGCGTTTGGTGCTCAAACCGCAAACGTCCCATCCTCAAGTGGCAGTACTACTTCTGCCGCAAACGATGGGAACTCCAGTGTCCCCAAGGACGAAGTCGGGTGGTACTTTGTCGAGCAATACTATACAACTTTGAGTCGGAATCCTGAAAAGCTGCATGTAAGTCCTTGAAAACCGGCTCTTCATGCTAGCCCCAAAAACCGTCGCTTGCTTGACCCTCCCAAGCATAGCAGTCCGACTGACAGCCGGTAGCTTTTCTATTCGAAGCGGTCCCAATTCGTCTCCGGTGTGGAAGCTGAGAAGGTCTCGGTCTCAGTAGGCCCGCGGGTACGTCTGCTCAAGCACGTTAAATCTTTCATTATACACTAAGTCTTCACAGGCAATCAGCGAACGGATAAAAGAGCTTGATATTCAAGACTGCAAGGTTCGAGTGTCCAATGTAGACTCGCAAGAGTCTTTCAAGAATATTGTCGTCCAGGTTATTGGGGAGATGTCTAACAAAGCCGCTCCCCACCGTAAGTTCGTTCAGACCTTTGTCCTCGCTGAGCAGCCGAACGGTTACTTTGTGCTCAACGACATCTTTCGATACATCGATGAGGAGGAAGAGGAGGAGATAGGGACTGAAGACACCTTTGAACCAGGCCCGCCAGCTGCCGACTTAGCCCCTGCTCATACCAGCCAGGAAGAGCCAAAGGCTCTAACAAGCTCAGATGACCCTGTCGCACAGGAGCGTGATGCGCAGGCAGTGGATAAGAAACTCGAACAGGAGGTCACGGAGAAAAACATCACCAAAGAAGAGGCCTCGTCCGACGCTCCATCCGCAAACGGCACTGCCGCCGAGAAGACCGCACAGGTCGATGTCGCCGAGGACGCGCCGGCAGCAGCAGCCACCGTCGACACTCCTAAGTCCACCGCAACAGCTGAAGACGCAGAGACAACCGTCGAAGCGGAGATCGTTCAGCCTGAGAAGCCGAAAGACCCAGACCCAACCCCAGTCGCATCACCAACCCAGCCTACCAAAGCCATTCCAGTGCAAGCGCCTGTTTCTGAAGCTCCATCAAAGCCTGCGGCGCCAAAAACTTGGGCCAACCTCGTCGCCGGACCTCGTGTAGCGGCCCCGGCGGTCCCAAGTCCTGCATCGTCAACTTCTCCGGCCCCGTCTCAGCCAAGGACATCTGGCCCCGCACCTCAAAAACAATCGCCACCGGCACCATCACCGTCATCTTCGGTTGAGACTACCCCGGGCCAGCCACAGCAGGGATCGGGCAACGGGTGGCAAACTGCTGGTCACGAGCACGCCAAACGACCGGCTCGACCGCAATCGATATCCGGAACAGGCGAAGGTGGAAACATTCCAGGCTATGTAAAAAATGTGACCGATAAAGTCGATGCGTCAATTCTTAAAACTACACTGCAGCAATACGGCAAGCTGGCGTATTTCGATGTCAGCAGGCAGAAGGTATACCTTGTCATGTCTGTCTACCATTCTGGTTTCCAATGCTGACATTCGTGTAGAACTGCGCATTCGTCGAGTTTGCGGATGTTGCAGGCTACAATGCTGCCGTCGCTGCCAATCCACACCAGATCGGAGGCGAACAAATTTACGTCGAAGAGCGCCGTCCTCGTTCGAACGCTTACGGTGGAGGGTACAATGGTGGCCGGGGTGGGATGAGAGGCGGACGTGGAGGTGCCGAGGGACGACCGACAAATCAAGGCCGCGGAGGCTTCCAGAAGGACGGGGGTCGTGGAGGTTATGGCCCAAGAGGAAGGGGCGGCAACATTACACCACGCGGTCGGGGTCAACCCCAGGCAGCGTAGGGCTTGCTTACTTTACTCGAGCCGGCCAAAGCATCAGGCGGCGATGTCAAGCTCGCCGCCTGCGACGATCAACAACACCAGCGGCCTTGGTCTTCTCTGCCACTCTCTCTCTCTCTCCAGCAGCTCGATGGCTTTCGCCTGCTCATATCCTATTTATGCAGATCATCCTAGTGTACATCAACAATCGTGTCTTCAGAAGCGCCCCACGGGCGTGGTGGGTTGGAAAAGTCGCTCGATTTGGCTGTTATTGTAATGTGGCTCCTCACCCCTCTTCGGTCGCACAGCATAGCACTTTGTTACCGTTATTACTGTTGTTGTTGTTCTTGTCGTTGTTCTTCACCCTCATACGGCTGATGATTTCAATGCTTGGTTCACGCTTGTTCGTTGGTCTTCTCCGAGCGATGTCGGCGTGCCTCCTAGCAGGTAGGGCTACTAGCTTGCGGTGGGGGAGGGGGGTTGGGTCGGGAGAGTGGCGGGGAGATGAGCGGCTTGTATGAAGAGTAGAGGAGAGTGCATAGAGTTCCGAGAATCTTTTCGAAAGCTTGGCTACTGTGGAAAGAACACAAAGTAGTAGGAAAGCTAAGCACCGTACCTCAGGGCAGCACGCTTTGAGAGGATACCTACTACCTTACCATTTTGTAGAGTAGGTGTCTAACCCCAACTCCCCGGACCCTGGTGGGCAAGACTCCTTAAAGAGTCCCCAAGCCTTGATGCTGTGTTCGTGGTCAATGAGAGGCAAGAGCAGTGGACAGTACTGTACGGAACGGGTCTGCTCCTCTTTGGGTATTGTGAACATGTTTGGTCGTATCTGCCGCCAACTTTTAGACGTAAAGTAAGGTCTTACCTTACTGTAGGTAGGTACCTTAAACTTGCTTAGTAATAGTGATTGTGGGGTGTGGGGTTATATGGATGCCTGCACCCAAAGACACCATAACATTCAACATTCTCCGCGGATTCTATGGTCTCTATATCACTGCTTAAGGCTTTTGATTGAAATCAACAGGATCATACCCGGTATGGCTGCTCTCTGCTGATTACAACATGTTTTGATCAATCAACAATACATATCTAACCACGCCAGCAGGCTGACCACGCCAGGAGGCGAGGGGTGACCAATCATTCACCTGATAACCACAACTTCCCCTTCACCACTGAACCACGTTTGTTCACCTTGGTCACCATTCTTAGAGTCTCAGTCTTCTTGAATCATCTGCAACAAAGAGGCCGAAGATGCGACCGTCTGCGGGCGGCGACGCCCTCGCAGCACGGTCCCGTAAGTCGAGCCTCGCCGATGCAAGCACTCCTTTGGCGGGTCCTGGTCATGGAACGCAGACGACATTCTTCCTCGCGAACGAAGATATGATGAAAGACTCCACCACCGAAGTAGACAAAGCCGGCGGGAATGATCTTTATGGAGTGGAGAGCTTGGAGGAAACAATGAGTGCCGCCGAGGAGGGTGACGATTTGGAGGACGAAGAAGATGGCGAAGAAAGTCGTGTTGACGGCCGAAGACCGACTCTGAAGGCCGACACGGGTTTCCAGCATACAAGCACAGCTACGGAAAGGGAGCACATCCCGATGCCAGACACCGTCGTTCCGTCATCTCAGCCTCAACCTCGTCGCCAACCTCCCACCGCTCTATTCCAGCCTCTAACCCCGTTGTCGATAGAGTCCCCCGTGCCGAGCGCTTCTCTTCCGAGCAGTCCGAAATCCACGTCAACCCGGTCGTTCAGACATTCAGATGAAGACTCCATGCAAGATGAGGCTGGGAGTCAGGCGGTCGTGTCAAGCGGGGATGAGGACGCGGACTCGCCGCCGGAGATGCAGGATAGCGCACCCCAACTGATCATGCCGAGTATCAAAATGCCGAGTCGCAGGCCGTTCACGCAGAGAGGCAAGGATATTGGTCGGCTGAAAGTGCTCATTGCTGGCGACTCAGGTAAGTCCTTTCGGCGTACCGAAGATGTGGAGATTCATGCTGATCATTCGACAGGCGTCGGTAAAACCTCGCTCATCAAGTCTATCGTCCAAATATGCGAAGACATCGTACATGTTGACCCGCTGACATCGAACCCCCTAACCCTATCGTCAACCCAATCAACAAAGCGTGCCAAGAAGTCCCAAAGCACAAGCCCTCCTCTCACTAAACATATCACTGAAGTTTATGCGAGTACCAAGCCCTACCCATCATGGTGGTCGGAGTTTGAAGAGAGCAAGATATTAAGGAGGCGAAAGAGTATGGGAGACGTCGTGTTGGAGAGGAACATATGCTTCGTCGATACGCCTGGGTACGGTGGCTGTATGTCCTTGATGGAGGGCGTTGAGCCTGTCATACAATACATTGAGAATCAGATTGCCCGCACGATGTCAGCATCACATATGAGTGATGCCGACCTCCTAAGCTTATTAGCCGGAAATGGAGGCCCACAGGTCGACATTGTACTCTACATGATCTCAGAGAGTAAGGCCTATATACAGTTATTTACGAAGAGCAATACGTTCAACTGATATTTTCAATTCAGGACCCAAGCCCATAGACGCGGAATTCCTTCGTCGCCTATCAAACTTCACTAACGTTGTGCCACTGATTGCCAAGGCAGACCTGTATGCTGGTAATATCTCCGCATTGAAAGCTTCCATCGCCGGGGACCTACAATCTGCGCACATTAGGCCTTTACACTTCTTAAAGACCTCAGATGATACCGGCTTGCCGGCAGGACTCCCATCGCCTCCATACGCGATATCTTCAGTATCAGCTGATGATACTGAAAACATGGACGCCAGCCTGCTGATGTCACCAGACTATGTGCAGCCGCTTATCCCAACCGAGCTCGCATTCCTGGTGGAGCAAATGTTTGACCGGGATACAATCGACTGGCTCAGGCACTCCACCGCCACCAAATGCCTTCAATGGCGGAACATGGCAGGCACTCGCTCTTTCCCGGTACCCAGCCCACGTTCACCCCTTGGCGGAATGACCCCTTTCTCCAGCCGGATGGGTGTGTCTACACTGCCATCTCTAACATCCTCCTTCTCCTCCTCCTCCACTTCTCAAGCTCTCGTCTCCTACAACAGTAGTGGCGCATTGTCATACACCTTGGCCCGCGTTGCAGATCACACCCAACGCGAAGAGAAGCTGGCGCAGGTGCGACTTGCCAAATGGGCCGGAGAGCTTCAACGCAGCCTACAGAACGAGCGAGACCGCTACGAAGCATTGGCCAGAGGCGAGCGGGCCGTCTGGTTGACGGAGCGGTTAGGAGAATACGTCGTCGATGGTACACTCGTCCCCGTGGATCCTACCCTTCCTATCTCTGAACAACCCAAGGGCACTGGCGTGCTGTACAAGCCCGCGATCATTGGGGACGGTACGCGACGTCACATTGCGGTCGCCAACCCTCACGATCCGCTGGGCTTGTTGCAGCTGGACGAGACGGTGAAGAGGAGGGGGTGGGTTGCGGTTCAGGTCGTGGGCAGCTTCGGAGTGATTGGGGCGTTGGCGATGTGGTTGGCTAGGAGTTGGGGGTTTGGGGGCGAGTCGCTGGGGGGTTGGAGTTGGGGTTTTTGGGGAGGTGGAGAGTAACTGAGGACGTGAGGAAATTCCGTCAATCATGAGATCGCGGCGTGGCGGTTTTAGCATCAGGGCTGGTGTTTAGGGATGAGCTGGTTTAGGGAAGAACGTTCTATAAGGTATAATTCGAGGATAGTCTAAGTACCTTCTCTTGGCTGCTTTCGTCCAACGTGGTGCGCCTCTGGAGAACCAAGTTGTTGATGACGAGCGATCATCTCCACTACCTTACTTACCTGGTATTTTTTTTTGAGTCTCTTCCTTATAAGTTAACGTAGTTCAAATTAGGGATCTGCTTAGGTAAGATATGCCTTTATTTGCCCTTCGCTGGTAGAATCGCACAGATCCTTGTCGAACTTTTGGGCGTGGAACCGAATGGAAAGTCCGGCTAATTCTTAGCGCGAAGAGCTTCAATTATTTTGCTCCCGTCAGAAACCTCGTCTTCTTTCTCAGCAATCAAAACACATCTTCACTTCACCACCACTCTCAACGCGTAACGAAAGCTTTTCACTCGAATTCATAATCATCTTCATACTTGTCCACTGAGTGTTCTGTCAAAATCTCACTGCTCAGTAAGTTGTCGTCCTTCTCTAAGGGTGTATCTTATGAGCTGGAGCCTGGTTTTTCAGCCTCATCTGCTTCAAAGTTTGTCGCGCAAAGTCCCATAGTAGCTGAAGAGCTGCGTACCGCATATTACAAGCCTTCTACACACAATAAAGCCTCTCGATTCTGAGTACTAACTATAAACTATAATTCAGTATAGGCAAACTAACCATCAACTCCACAACAATGGCCGCCGAAACTTTCGAGTTCCAGGCCGAAATCTCCCAACTCCTTTCCCTCATTATCAACACCGTCTACTCGAATAAAGAGATCTTCCTGCGAGAACTGATCTCCAACGGGTCCGACGCGCTTGACAAGATCCGCTATGAAGCACTCTCGGACCCAAGCAAGCTCGACTCAGGCAAAGACCTGAGGGTTGACATCATCCCAGACAAGATCAACAAGACTCTTACCCTCCGGGATACCGGTATCGGTATGACTAAGGCTGTAAGTCATCCTGCTCAGTTCATTGCGATGCTCAAGGCTAATCATCGTACCAGGATCTGGTCAACAACCTGGGTACCATTGCCCGCTCTGGCACAAAGCAGTTCATGGAGGCACTCACCGCCGGTGCTGATATCTCTATGATTGGTCAATTCGGTGTCGGTTTCTACTCTGCATACCTTGTCGCCGACAAGGTCACCGTTGTGTCGAAGCACAACGACGACGAGCAGTACATTTGGGAATCCAGCGCCGGTGGCACTTTCACTCTCGCCCAGGACACCGAAGGCGAGCAACTAGGACGCGGTACCAAGATTATCCTCCATCTCAAAGAGGAGCAAATGGACTACCTCAACGAGAGCAAGATCAAGGAAGTTGTCAAGAAGCATTCCGAGTTCATCTCCTACCCCATCTACCTCCACGTTCTCAAAGAGACGGAGAAGGAAGTTCCGGATGAGGATGAGGAAGAGGCTAAAGATGAAGAGGACGAAGAGAAGAAGGCGAAGATCGAAGAGGTAGACGATGACGAGGAAGAGAAGAAGACGAAGAAGACGAAGAAGGTCAAGGAGAGCAAGGTTGAGGAGGAAGAGCTCAACAAGACCAAGCCGATCTGGACACGAAACCCATCGGATATCACCCAAGAAGAATATGCCTCCTTCTACAAATCTCTGTCAAACGACTGGGAAGACCACCTTGCAGTCAAGCACTTCTCGGTTGAGGGTCAACTTGAGTTCCGTGCCATCCTATTTGTTCCCAAGCGTGCACCATTCGATCTCTTCGAGACGAAGAAGACGAAGAACAACATCAAGCTATACGTCCGCCGCGTCTTCATAACCGACGACGCCACCGACCTCATCCCAGAGTGGCTCAGCTTCGTCAAGGGTGTTGTAGATTCCGAGGATCTGCCATTGAACTTGTCCCGTGAGACTTTGCAACAGAACAAGATCATGAAGGTTATCAAGAAGAACATCGTCAAGAAGACCCTCGAGCTGTTCGGCGAGATTGCCGAGGACCGTGAGCAATTCGACAAGTTCTACTCTGCCTTCAGCAAGAACATCAAGCTTGGTATCCACGAGGACTCCCAGAACCGGCAAGCACTTGCTAAACTGCTCCGGTTCAACTCGACAAAATCTGGTGATGAGACCACCTCGCTTGCAGACTACATCACCCGTATGCCGGAGCACCAGAAGCAGATGTACTACATCACCGGAGAGTCACTCAAGGCGGTCCAGAAGTCACCATTCCTCGACTCGATCAAGGAGAAGGGGTTCGAAGTCTTGTTCCTCGTCGACCCTATCGATGAATACGCCATGACCCAACTCAAGGAGTTTGACGGTAAGAAACTCGTTGACATCACCAAAGACTTCGAGCTTGAAGAGACCGACGAGGAGAAGAAGGCCCGTGAAGAGGAAGAGAAAGAGTTTGAGCCTCTCGCCAAGAGCCTGAAGAACGTTCTCGGTGACAAGGTCGAGAAGGTTGTTGTCAGCCACAAACTGATCGGTGCACCATGCGCTATCCGTACCGGTCAATTCGGCTGGTCGGCGAACATGGAGCGTATCATGAAGGCTCAGGCTCTCCGTGACACGTCAATGAGTTCGTACATGTCTTCCAAGAAGACGTTCGAGATCTCGCCCAAGTCTCCCATCATCAAGGAGCTCAGGAAGAAGGTCGAGACGGATGGCGAGAACGACCGAACGGTCAAGTCGATCACTCAGCTTCTCTTCGAGACTTCGCTTCTGGTGTCCGGATTCACCATCGAAGAACCAGCCGGCTTCGCCGAGCGTATCCACAAGCTTGTATCGCTCGGCTTGAACGTGGACGATGAGCCCGAGACGACGGAGGAAAAGAACGAGGAGGATGCTGCAGCTCCGGCAGAGGCCACAGGCGAGAGTGCTATGGAGGAGGTTGATTAGAGGGCGCTGCTATGTCATGCATAGCTTCACGTTACCCATACCCCCCTACCTTAATGCTCTTCGATGTCATCCAAACGTTCTCACCTCTACTGGTTTCTAGGTTTGCCTTCAGTGGGGGAGCGATGTCTTCGGTCTAGCTTTGAAGAAGCTCTTACAGATGTTCAGCAGGTGTATCTTGTAGTCACTCATACTCGCACTAGCGGTCGATAGGTCCTCCAGATAGATCAAAGCCCAAAAAATACAAAGATTTCAAGATACATTGCTGATGTTACCATGTTTTCACGTGTTGCACCTTTGATCGGAATAGTCGCCATATCTGCTTCAACATGCTGTCGACGGCGGAGTCGCTCGGAGATGGGTGCTTGCCTTGGTCAACTTCAGAATCATTCCTCATAAGATAACTAATATGGAAGTTTCTTTCCGGTCAAAGCAGCAACGGTTGGGCTTGAGAAGGCACAGTCCATGTACTCGATGCAGTCGATCATGACCACTTGTTCTTTCTGAATTTTATGACGAATAATGTAGCCTGTGTCAGCTAATCTGCATTGATTACAGACCCACGTCCAGGTACCTAGGTACCTGTAGATGGTAGATAAGGGGAGGAAGGCATCCCACCTGAGCGTGTTTCACCTGATTAGGGCTTCTGTTAAGCGGATGGTGCACGTGCCTCTTTTGTTAATATTTGATCTTGCTCCCCCTCCACAAACTTCTTCCTTTCTTCAACATTGTCGACATTCACTTCCTCGACCTCTCATTCACTTGACACTTACCTCAGCCTACAGCTTCCTCAACAGCTTACAGCTTCCTCAACAGCTTACAGCTTCCTCAACAGCTTACAGCTTCCTCAACAACCCATTCTTTCTAACCACACTCCTCCACCTCAAACTCTCGTTCACGCTCAACTGTCTCAAAATCTCATTCACGCTCAACTGTTTCAAACTCTCGTTCACGCTCACGCAATGTCGAAATCAACTTTGACGATGTTCGCTGTCACTCTTGTCTCGCTCCTTGTCGTAGTGACAGCGAATCCTGCACCTTACTCCAACGCGTCGGCATGTGTGACTGAGACCCTGATCTCGCCACAAGTCGGCCTTGGTCCTACTCGCACCGTGTTCATCTCTACTGAGACTACAACTAGCTCGTTGGAATGTCATGGCTGTTCTTTGATCGTCAAGACCGCGTTCCCTATCCCTGACATTGTAAGCTTACCAACCAACCTCATCTTACACTTGGTCGAGGCCAGGCTGACAGTTTGCAAAGCTGCCGTTTCAAACTACAGTCACCAAAGAATGTACGACGACGACTAGCTACGTTTGTGCGTCTGGCATTGAAGGTCCCATCGGTGCGGTATGTTTGATCTACCGTGCACGTCAGGTTAGATGGAATATGCTTACACAACTGCAGACTGCCTTGCCAACTCCTGTCACGGGCCTTCATCGAGAAGGTAGTCTGGGTGATCCGACCCGACACGCTGTCCAGCCACCGTTCGGAGGTGAAGCACAACGACTGGTTATAGAGTTTGCCACAGCAATCTACATCGACGAGGTGATCAACAACGGTGGCCCTCTGCAGGAGGTGTGCGACACTCTTAACGTCACGGTCCTCTACCTCGAAGGGTTGGATGGAGCTCTCGCGAAGCAGCGGATCTGTGCAGCTGCTGCAAACCCACCTCCTCCAGCCAACGCATCGGTCTTCAACGGGATCATCGCCCTCGCCACTGCTCTCTACGCCACCGAGGTGGCTGGCAACTACGCTGGTGGAACGAACCTGACGAACCTCTGCAATGTCATCGACGTCCAGACTATTTCACGCTTGGGCTTTAACGGTGCTAGTGTCAAAGACTTTGTCTGTAAGGCCGCGGCGGAAGCGACAACAGCTCCGACTTGCTCGGTGGATTCATCTGCCACTGCCCCGGCGAGCCCAGTCAATCCAACGGCCGTCCTGCATTCCATAGTCACTGTACATTCGACCGTCACGTTGCATTCGGTCATCACGTTGCACCCAAGTGGAACGGTGCCAGCGGACGGTCTCATCACATCCTCGGGCAAGCCTTCCACGCGTGGCGGTCCTTACTGAGTGTTGATCGAAGGCGAGGGATCTACAATTGAGGGTGGACGTCTATCGGTCTACGCTCTGATTTGCCTAATTGCTCTCTCTTATGTCGGGTCTCATCTGAGCTGTAGCAAAGTTCGTGTTGGCTCATTGCTCCTTCTAGCAGTCATGGCTTGGCATAGCGCGCTTTAATGTCAAGTACCTCAGGTAGTTCCAGACTGGCTCCCAAAAGCAGATGGATCAATGTGGGCAACGAATTGCATTGTGATAATACTAATACAGACTCATTCTAAAGATGAATGCAGTGAGGTAAGGTAGGTAGGTAGTGTTATTAGTGTTATTGCAGTCGATCCCGTGGGGTGTACCTCTCCCTTATGGGACCTGGTAGTTAGAGTAAGGTACCTATAGGTAGAGTACGAGCCGCAGTATCCGGCCCTCAGCTCCGAGCTCACAACTTTGACTGAGTGCGCCTTTCGCGCCTGAAACCGCCATATCTAATATTCTATTATTAATAATACTCTACTATCATTGCTCTACAACGAAGTATACCTACCTACCTTAGCTTACCTCATGTCCCGCTCGTTTCGTTTTGTTTAGTCATGAGTATCAAAAAATAAGTTAAATAACACTTTCAGAGTCTTGTGTATTATTACGAAGTATAACGTTACCTAAATATCACGAAATGGCTTGTCGGTTCAGTATGCATTGGATTACGTGCGGAAGGCCGGAAGCCGTCAACGAGATGCGGTTGCCATGCCATGCTACTGTGATTTCAGCGCCTTTAGTCGCCTAAAACCCACTGTACCACAAAAGGTCACTAGATGAATTGCTGCCAATTCATCTACTAAAGGCATATATAAGTGCCCAATATCACACTACCTTATGTGATGTGATGTGATCTGATGTGCTGCGATGCGAGTGACTGTGGAGTACCTTAAGGACAGAAGGACCTGACCTTACCCAAGGTAGGTAAGAACCTTCTCTCACCTAATCAGATCTAGACTCGTAGCGTGGGCCAAGGTGGGGGTACCCGTTCCTACCTAGCTTCTAAATATCTTCGTTCGTCCGTTGAACCTCGAGTCGCAATTCGGAGAGAAAGAGGCCCTGGATATCTACGACTCGACACAACACAACACGACCTGCAGGAGATGATGGTGCGAATTTCGGGACAAGAATAGTATGCTCGACATGATGGACCTTTAGGTACCTTGATATCTGAGGCAAACTCGAAACTCATCATCCTCCGATAGAACTGAAACCAGGAAGAAATCACCCCACCCCCACTTTACTGTACAGGGTTCTCTGCAAAGCGACACTCGCCTCCGCCTTTCGACCTCGAACTGAGTGCGACGCCAGGATTCAGAAGCCAGGAACTTCGGGGAAAGAAGTCGTCGCCCTTCTAATCTGCAGAATACTCAACATCATCTTGACTGAGTCTCAGTCCAGTCACCCGTCATGAACCACACCTCGGCGCCGGCATGGTCGCAAATCTCACACCATGATCCCATGGTCTCCGCACCGGAAGACGACTTCGCCAGCTTCCTGGAATTTGACGATCTCCATCTCAACTACGGGGACTATGATGTGAGCCAGGCAGATGACCAAGGCAACTCCCAGGATGCTGTCAACGCGTTGGACACGGGAATGGAAAATGGGGGATTGACCGGGTTGGATGAAGGGCATTTGCTCCATCAACACGCTGAAGCTGGACACAACGAGATGCAACCGGCTGAGGAAATGGCCTCGATGGGGAATTTGACCGAGTCAGCAGAACCGCTCATGGACTTCAATCTGCAGACGGAAATCTTCCATCAGCAACAACAGCACATGCAGACCCAAAATTTCCACCCTCACGCTGTCATACCGCCGACGCCAAACAGCATGAAAATGCATGGAGGTGCCGGCCATTACTACCCGCAGTTGGACCTCCACCAGGCTCAGGCCATCTATGAGCGTTACTCGCGGATGAAGGAAGACCAGGTATGAACGGCTGTTACACTACTCACAGAAGAATGCTGATTATTTTGTTCAGATGGTCTTCACTCCGTTAATTTCTCCTGCCGTGACGCCACTCGACACTCAATTTCGAATACCCGAATACACCCTACCGGCAGTGCAGTACTTCAGTCCTTTGACCTCACCTGCATTGGAAGCGCAAAACGCGGCTGCTCGTCGATCTGTCTATGGTGCTGCACGGTATTCAGATACCTCGGTGGGAAATTCTCCTGTAGATATGAGCCTAGATCTGGCTACCAGTGTGTCTCTACCAAGTATGACACCATTACGAAAAACTCGAAGAAAAGCCCCAGCCAACACATCTCGAAATCCTACTCGCACCGTACGTCAGTCGCCCGCGATGAAGCCACAGTCGAGAAGAAAAAGTACGGTCATACCACCGAAAGAGGTCGCAGATGTCATTCAAGACGCCCAAAATACAAGGAATGGCGTCAGAATCCCCCGTGCCAGTGGCTTGCCTGTACCGTCCAATCCAGATAGTTCAGAAGCGGAGTCTATCTCTCCAGAGCCATTGTCTGAAGCCCTGATGCCACCTCCTGCCACACCGAATTCTGCCACTGCAGGAAGGTCGCCATACCTTACCGCACAGCACGTTGGGTCAAGATCCGCCCCACTGCTGGCCATGAGTAGTGAACCAGCAACGCCGGCATCCCTGATGAAACTCAGGAAGCCGTATGGTCGAACGCCGAAACAGGGCAACGTGGATGGTGGAGGGCAAGAAATCCAGTCGAACATAATCCAACCTGCAGCGGCGATATCAACGAAACCTAACTTGCCACCAATCAACACAGCTCATGCCAACGATGATCAAACCACTCCCACACTGTCGGCAAAGAACACACCGAGACTAGGACCGACCAGCGCACCACCCACCAGCGCTTCAAGTTCCGTCATGCCAAGTCCACTACTGAGCGCAATCGCTTCGCCAACCGGATCCGTCGTCGGCAGACGTCTAGATTCCAAACCTACCGGTCGGTCCAGCAAAATGCGCAACAGCGCCAACTCGGTCCAAGTAAGCCCGGCATTACGGCCGAAGATATCCCCGAGCATCAAGCCCTTACTCCCCGAAGGAGGTACGTATCCCATCCCACATCCGTTCCATCGGTCCTTAGCTGATAGAGACCCCCAAAAAGCAACCGTAAACGCCGAAACCTCGGCCCTCCTCCTGGCCTCGAAATCCAACTACCAGAACATCCTCGAAGGCACCCACCTCCCCGGCGTCTCCTACCCCGAAGCCCTCTCCACCAACCTCACCTCCAAGCGCACCTCCCACAAGATCGCCGAACAAGGCCGTCGCAATCGCATCAACAACGCCCTTCAGGAGATTGCACGGCTCCTTCCCCCGTCCGCGTCCGGTATCAGCGGCGGGGCGAATAGCGGGAGGGAGGGGTCGGGCAGCGGGAGTGGTGGCGACGGCGGTGGTGGTGGTGGCGGTGGCGGTGGCATCACGACGGGGACGGCGGCCCAGCAGAGTAATAGTAAGGCGAGCACGGTGGAGATGGCGATTGATTATATCAAGGCGCTGAAGCAGGAGTTGGCGGATACGAAGGTGAGGTTGGATGCTGCGGAGAGGAGGTTGGAGGGTGGTGATTGATGAGGGGTGGATGGATGGATGGATGATGGATGGATGGGGGGGGCGATGGAGATGGAGGATGGAACATTGATGTACACGACGGGTCGGTCTTACGATAACACGGTTGCTATGGCTGGGGATCACGGCGTCGTGCGATTGCAGTCTGGGTGGGCCTCTCTCTCTACCCGCTTCGCGTGGCGGACCATAATTCTTCCCTTGTGTTATTCCACGGGAAAGGGGCACGTTTGTGCTCTGACTATGTTACATAGGTGATAACTACACAAGTCTGATTCTCAGACTCCAACAGCGAAATACGTTGCGCGTGCCCTGTGCCTTGTGTGTCTTTAGAACTTGTACGAACCCTCTCCACGCTTGACAAGAACCTTGGAAAAGAACATCATATGGTTTCATCTCTATCGCCCAAGTCCACAACAAAGTCGTTGTTCCTACAGTTCCAGGTTCACAAAATCGAAGGCGTCGTCCCGAAGGCGGACAAGGGCTTAATTGAACGCAATCATCTACGACCGAGAAACTGTGAAGGCACATATCCTATAAAACGCACACCCAAATGATAGATAGCACACCGTTGATATTGAAACGCGAGCCGTTCTTCTCATAGGATTGCATTTCCGGCGTCTGTTGTGATCCCATGTTCAGTGTTTACTATCAGGGATCCAGCAAAGCTGCGCCGGTTTGATTGTGTGGCTGCTTGTGTCTCAAAAGCCGATAGATCGTGGGTCCCAGATACGTAGAGACAGGTCCACCCACAGTATCCATGTTTATAAGCTTCAATGCAGGCAATGGTTCGGGGTTTGGTCTGTATTGCACTGGTTGGGACCTCAGGCCTTCCTCGTCATGACTGTCAACATGATGTGATATTTTGAACTCCTTCACTTCCTTTTACTTATAGCGATAGCGAGAGCTTCATATGATTGTTCTGTTGATTGTACGCGGACTGCTTCTGTCTTTCGCCTGATTGCAGATGGCAATCTTCGCTGTCTCTTTAAACGGCATCATGGATGCTGAAGCTTTCCCGCACATACCCAGCTCATAGAGGCCTAACAGGCCACCAATCAAATTCGAGGTTGTAGAGCGAAGGCTGGCCAGTAAACACCAGCTTACACCCGTGAAGTGGTAGTTTCTGGCGGCGGGTGACTCTCGGTACTATTATGGGCGCAGCATCAGATAGAGACTGGATTGAGTTGGAGTTGGAGCATGGCGTTTCCGCTTTCATGACAACTCTACAACCTGGGCGGATCTCTGCGATATGGTTTATAAGCCCTTGCGCCAAACATTGTGGACATTGAAGAACACCCTACCTCCTGAATCACCTGAAGTCGGAGGGTATCTGACAATAGTAGCGTGAGGCCGTGATTCGTGTTTCTTGCAATACTGCTCGAAATACAGCGAATACACATCGTTTTTAGACTCCGCAACGCAGTTGAGATGAATACAAATCTCCTCAAGGCTGAGACGCGTTAGAACGGCTTTGAATTTGCCTGGATGCTATTTACGTACCTGTGAATTTCACCGAGTATTTTTTTGGATGAGGAATGTCATCCAGAGAGGTAGACATGCGTGCTCGCGAATGGCTTTCGCCTCGTCGTATTCTACCTCCCCAAAGGACTTGTGTTGGAATCCTCATCCCATCCTTTCACGTTCCACCACACCTGTCTGCCTTCTTCCCCAACCAGGGGAACTGTGCATGCCCAGCCTGGTATCTTGAACAAGACCAGAGCGAGAGAAGTGCATCCATTCCAGGCCCCATCCCAAAGGATTGCTCCCACCCGCAATCTCCTGTCCCCCAAACCTGGCCTCCTTGCGATCCAACAAAGAATTCTCAGCCGGTTCTGGGGCCCTGTCCTGGAGCGCTGTCCTGATCCTCCTATCCAGTCTGTGCATCGACTCTCTTCTTCGTAGTAATACCGTTGGGAGAAGTCGGTACGCAGAGAGATATTCATTGCCCTCCCAGCAATCCCAAACATTCCTGCGCTAGTGCTCTTCCAACCCCGTGAAGCCAACTGTGAGAGAGTCATAGCGCTCGACGACGTGACTTCCCGACCTTCTTCTTGGCGATTTTACGGATGCGAGGCGATCGCGAGGTCGATGTCCATGTCGATGTCGACCCAGTCGAAACGCCAGACGCTGCACTATGTGTCAGTAAAACGCTGTTGTATCACAGCAAAATCAATGAAGAGATGATTCTAGCTCACGGGCAGACTCGGGCTTTCCTTTGCTGTTCAATGCGATAAAGGTGGTGTGGAGTGTGGAGCGAGACCTGGTTGTCATGGCTGATGATAGTCGCCGTGGGTTTCGAGGAGATGGCAGGCGGCGAGGGAGGGGTGAGTTCCGTGATTTCAGTGATTTGGGAATAGTCTTAGGTGACGGTGGCCAGTCCTGCAGACTCGGATGCGAGGCCGAGGTTGAGATGGCGTTTGGGTCGTGGAGTGTGTTTTTTAGTTTGTTCACTGGAGTCGCTGGCGCAGAGCTTGGACAGGGAGACAACAGTCCAGTCTTGGCGCGCAAAGGAGGTTCGTCTTCATCGTCATCGTCATCATCATGATTGTTCGCAATAAGGGTCTTGACATCTTCGAAATGCGCGGATTGAGCTACCCGTTGCTGATAATATGACGCGAGTTGGTCACTGATTGGTGGCAAAGGCAGATCCCTCAGTTTCTTCCAGGCTTCGTCGTGAGAGAGGCCAGACACGTCGTAGATGCTGTAGTCCCAAGTGGCCGTGGTGGCCATGATCTGTGGATGGTTGAGAAGCTGATGTTGTGGTTTTGCGGAGTTGAGGTAGATGCTGGGGTTCAAGGCTACCGTAACCATGGCGGTGCCAATGATAGTTGACTTGCCTATTCATTATTCTTATCTACACCACATTGATGTTACTTGTCAGTATTCCTCTTACCAACTAGCATTCAGTCTCTTCGATTTGTGAAGGTGCGTATTCTATCTATTTTATTCAAGTGATGGTTAGTTATAGTCCAAGTTGCATCAGTCTTACAATCTGATATACGGGGACAGCAGCACAGCCTCCACTCACTGCATCCAAATTTCATATCTCATTTGATCTCATCTTCTTTCAAGCCATGTCAATCATATACTCAATATACGTATATAGCTGTGGCCGGTGCCTGCTATGTCCGCATCCACACACCCGTCTCTGCCATCCCCTGTGGTTGCCCGCTTAATCCCTCAAAACACTCACACCAGGCAAGCACTCGAGGATCTCCAAGCCTCCGACGCACTCTTGAACCACTACAAAGCTTATATCCGATGCCAAGCGCCCCCAGATGGAGATTCTACAACCCCCCAACCAGGCAAATCAGAGAGCTTGAAAGATTTCCTCGCTGAGACCGACGAGAGTACGGAGGATGAGTCTTTCGCTCCGCCTAGCTTTGATGGCAGATATGGATGCATCGAGCTCGATTTTGGCCGTGTAAGTCAGAAATTGCCAGGTTGGCGGTTTGGAGGCGGAGGTTCCGAGACTTCCAATACAAATCCCAAGGTCGATGTTCTTGTTGTTCAATTCAAGCAGCGACGCAACATGGGTGTGGCAAGATTTCATGCCCTCATCCACTTTCACAAAGATTCAGGAGTTTTGATGCTTACGGCTGTGAGCGAGAGATTTCCTGTCATCTACTTCCTGGACAATGAACCGCTCCAACTGCGTTCCGGAGAAAGTCATGTGCTTTTCCAACGCTCAAATCGATTTCAGCTCGGAAAACTGGAATTCCTGCTCAAGTATGAAGACGTGGACGCGGCCGGATATGCTACCTGGCTATCGGCACGGAATGCGCTCCTGGCAACGCACAATCTTTCGGCGCCTTGCAAAGACATTATGGCTCTTCCCTGGCGACAGAATTTTGACCGCCTCTGGGATTCAACTTGCATGAAACCGTAGGGACCGGCGGATTTGGGTGGGTGAAGGCTAGCGTTCATCGGAGAACAGGTCATCCGTACGCTGTCAAGCAACTTGATCTGAAACACTCTTCACAGCGCAGAGCATGTAACGATGAGGTCCAAATATCAGTTCAACTTCAAGTGAGAGAGTCTTTCCATTTTTCGACACTAATAGTTGACAATTGCCTCAGGGTCTCCCGGGTCTTCTAGTTCTTCATGATGCTTTCTGCGACCATAGGCACCGCCAGAGCTGTTGGACCCAAGAGCGATTCTATCTGGTGTATACTCTCGCATCGCATGGTGATCTCTCAAAACAAGACTGGTCGACAAGCAACGATCTTTCGCAGATTGCGTCACTGCTTCGCGGACCGCTACGAGGCATCGAGGCCCTTCATTCTCGAGGCTTCATCCATCGCGATATCACCAGGAAGAACCTTCTCGTGCAGTCCTTGACACCACCTGATGCTGTTGTGGCGGACTTCGGGAAGACAATCCAAGCCCCATCATCAATCGACACAAAGATTGGACCTATCTACACACTGGCTCCCCTCGGAAGTCAATGGGGGGCGCTATGATGCCAAGATCGACATCTGGAGCTTTGGGCTCGCTTGCTTTCATACCATCTTTCCCCCAAGTGTCTTTGAACGCGTTCAATCGCTTAAGCAGCATACAGCGCTTATGGACACCATCACAGAATATGCATCTCGCGGCCAGCATCATGCTCTATTCGCACACTTGTTGAAACAATTGCTTGCCTGGAGTGCTTATCAACGTCCATCTGCAACCCAGGCGTTGGCCCATCCATTCTTTGCTCTGTGCCCAGCCCAGCCTGAGCCTGTACCGCCTCGTCATGCTGGCAGCAGTCATGATGCTGACAGACCTTCGAAGATTGTCAACACTACGCCTCAGGAACAGGAAGTCTCTCCGCCGGCGTCACCTGCTCGGCAAGGAGCAGAGAATGTAGCGACGAAGCAGCAGCGGGGTTTATCATGTGCGAGAGGTTCACAATTGTCTTTAACGCATGAAAATACGCCTCTATGAGCAGCAATCTTTGACTACCCTCAGAGTGATCATACCTAAGGTAAAGCAAGTTGCTAGAGAGAATAGCCTGGGCATGGCTGTCTCGATACTCAAATTTTGTCTAGGCGGAGCTGGTGAAGCGTTGTGGTGGAAGGATGGAGACTTGCCATCCTCCTCAGAAACGCAACGTGGCCTCATCAGAACAGAGGACTACCACCAAAGCGCATGCGAAAACCACCTGAGAAGTCGACTTGCTCGGTCAGAAAGAGCCCGCGAAGTACTCGACATGATCGCAAGTATTCGCTGTGGACCCAAACAATGCCCACGTCGACTTCGTAGACACCTCTGGGGTTGGGTTGCAGAGTTTCCACAACAACTTTCACACGCACAGCATAGTGATGTGCTGGAAATATTGATGCGACAATTCAGCGCAAGGAAGCTGCAATGCCGTTGTTGACAAGGTGTATGCCATACACGCCTTGATAAGGGTGGTACTGTTGGTAGGAAAGGGGGACTGTCTGCTGGTTGAAAGGGATGCGGAGGCCGGTGCGCGAAGAGTATTGATGATATCCTGGAGGGACGCACACAGGGACACGGAGACCTCTGCCGGGCGAAGGAACTTCACTGCAGAGGCAGGCCTCTATTTTACTGTACGATCTTTTGCATCACCCAAAAGTTACTAACAGCGGCTAGCTTCTTTGTCGAATTTGAAGATGCTGGGTATTTGGTATGGGTGGAGGGAGGGGATTGTTTATATATCTCAGGGAGCAAAGGCACGAAGGAGGGATCGAAGTCACAGCTGTACTTATAGGTCATTAAAAGTGGCCTGTGAACCCTGGATTCGTCGGTACGGTCGCTGGTGCCAAGGGGTGCATGGTGTCCGAGGTAGGACGAGACGAAGTCGAGTTCGTGGACATCCGGGATTAGGGTACGGGAAAGCAACTGTTTCTTCACCTATACTCGGACTCACTTCTCAAACACCACCTAGTTTCCGCTTTTGAGCAGTAAGAAACTGCGCGTTCGATCCAGAGGTGGGAAATGGAATTCAGGGGTGCGCAACTCACAGTCGTAGGGGGCCTAGGAGTGTGAATGGCTTGTAGAACCGTTGATATAACTGAACTTGCGATGTCATAGTGCTGAGTTTCGTGGCGTCCCTAGTTCTGTAGACCGAGAGACTGGGTCCGGGGATCTTGGATGGTTGTATTGAGGTCAGGGGTAGTGGTCGCTACTGTAGCTAGGCGCTGTGTGACGTGCGCGTATAGGTAGGATACTGAGAGGGGGGCATTGGTGATGCTTGTGAGCCCTGAGTGGCATGGGCAAGGAAATGACATGTTCAGGGTAATATCGGTGATATCTTGAAGTTGCTGGGTAAGTGGTAAGACCCATCCATCCACCTAACGCAGGCGACGATGCTGTGTATACACGTCCTGTACGACAAGTTAGATGGTGATAGGAGCACAACATGTACTGTTATCTTGAAGACAAGAGCACTAGTGGTTATTCATAAGGTTATGCTGTCTGTTTGACTTGCTGGTGGGCCTTCTGTGATTATCGATCTATATACAGTGTGCTAAGTCTTGTAAACAGGCCCTGGCGAAAAATCTCGTATCCGGTCGTCAGCCATAAATTCCTCTTGTCTTCGTATACCCCATTGCCGCTTCACTGGTCGTTGGTGGTGGCGTTGCTGTCCTTGTCGCAATGTTCCGTCAACGAGTTTAATACCGTGAGTTAGCGTGATTGTCCTTGATCGATCGACTCCATCGCAGTCTGTCCGGTTTCCACGGAAGCCCCGTCACGCACTTAGTGACTGTATTGGCCCCCAGAAACCAGCTGAGCACCTCAGTTGTCTCCAACAGCCCCATCATCGCCGCCCTGGGCAGGACAGTGTCCTTCTTACCGTCCCTATTGAGAGCGGCGACGGATATGCGTAACAGATCTCGAATCGCTCCGAAGCGCTCCGGGAGGAAAAGGATAGCAAAGATGGGATCCTTACTCTCATTTCCACTATCTTCCTTTCCGCCTGTCACTACTAAGCGTAGCTGGCAGCATCGTTGCATCCATTGTTCTTTGTCGAGTAGATAAGTCTTCGCTTCATCATTCTATCCTACGATGTGGGGAGGTTAGTGAATTTCACGTGCCGCGCCCGCGCTCGCCGTCGCTCCTCCTCCTCTTCCTCTTCTTGTTGCCGGCGCCAGGCGTCTTGGCGGTGGATCTCGGCTCTGGCGCGCGCTTCACCTTCGGCAATGTGGTGGGATTGGACTGTTGGGAGTTTGGACAGTAAGCGAAACGTTGAACTCCGATGTCATGTGGTATTTCGAGGAGGACGATGAAGAGGGAGGACGAAGGGAGGGAAAGAATGGGATAGGTGGCAAAAGACTTACGCAGACTGGTCGGTTTGTGAATAAGCGGCAGCGAACCCTGCACAGCACGGGACAAGGTATAAATGCCCTTGTTGAACAGCGTCCGGCTGCCGAGCAGGACATCGAATGGGGCGTTGGGACTGTCATTGATGTAGAAGGTTGAATCGTACATCAGGTGTGGGTTGCGGTGCGTCATTTTCCACGACGCCATAATCGTGCCCTCAGGCCGCTTGTCGTTGCCATTAAAGTCGGTGAAGGTCGGGACGGCGGGGCCGGTGGGTATGTTCAGGATCATTGGCTGCTGGTTGTTGGCGTGGGACTTGAGTCGATTGATGAAGCGGGATGAGACCCAGTCGTCAGTGCAGCCTGGGAAGAGCTTGTTAGTTCTTCACGAGTCTTGCAACGAACCTTTTAAGTTTCGTACCAGAGTCTAGCACTGCTACCGCCACGATCGAAATGCTCCCACAGCGAAGCTCGACCTCCTGCATCTGAGTCTATTATTAATGTAAGTTAGTTCGTAGCCGATTGTAGCGACCTAGGAAGGATTGTACTCGCATTCTCGGCTTTTTCCTGTGCCGGAGCCGACTGCGGCCGGTCATATGGTTCAGGAACAGCCAAGTCAGACGTTCGGCGGTGGTCAAGTGTTTTACCTGCGTCCACCTGGATCTCCAGGTTGGCAATGCGAGGTGAGGGACTGGCAGGTCGAGCAATGGAAGAAATCGATGATGAATCAGTGTCCCGATTGTCGACGATTGCCTTTCCAGAGAATGACACAGGCCCACTGACGGGTGGTGATGTTTGACGTCTTGTGAGAATGGATTGACCGGCACCGGAAAGCCAATCCGACCCAACTGCAAGTTCCGCTCCGCGCTCGTCGACAACGTCAAACACCCATACATACTTTTTGTCTTCACTAATAAAGTGAAATGCTAACGCAATCTCCATTTCATCCCCAGAGCAGCCCAGCTGTTTGACGAGACCACGTGATACCGCGCTTCTCTCACATCCGGTATTGAAGGTTGCGCGAATCTTTACGTATGGTCTTGAGTTCCGTGGTCTACAGACTCTGATAGACTCCTCGAAGTGAAAAATGTCTTTTTGCAAACCCTGAATGAATTTATTATCAATCTCAGCGGTGGCCTGTGACGCCTCAGCCTGCAAGCGAGCCATAGCAAGCTCCTCATAAACGACATGCCACTTTTGTGCACTGAGAAGTAAGTCTTTGCCCTGGAAGTTGAAAAAGTCGTAACCAAAAATTGCATCATGTTTGGCTTTAGGATCCAGTTTGAATACCTCGGCTTGTGGAAACCCGACGAAGCCAAGTGCCGTGTCCAGGACCGGCTCCAGAGGCAAGGCAGAGATCGGAATCTCATGAAGACGCCCTGAGCTCTTTTGGAGAATCCCTAAAAGTGATAGGAGGTTCTTTGATACAAGGTTGTCGTCCCTTAGCATATCAATACCTGCGTGCACAGTGACCGTGACGTTATCACAAGAAAACTTGACAGAGCCGAAATACAAGAACGTCTACTCAAGTCATCAGCCCGACACAGCTTGATGGAAACAATAAGGGCTGACCTTGTCACCATCTGAGTTCAGTGGAGCATCTCTTGCTTGTTGAATGAGTTGTCGAAAGGCATGGTGACTGAGCAGATTATCCACTCGTTCGACGAACTTCTTAGTGTTATACAAGGCTGACGGTCGTTGGCGCGGAGATGCCCAGACGGTACGGATTCGTTCCCTGGCAAGGCCGGGTATGAATCTAGACAATTCGGGAGGGATAATCTCATCACTCTCTCCTAACGGACTTGGCCGTATCTCATACAAACTAGGCAGGGCAGATTCTCGAATCGATGGTGAAACCAAGACCTCTCGCGTGTGCTTGGCTTGACTGGCTTCCTCCACGGCCTTTTGTAAGACGATTCTTGTCTGTATATGTAACCCGAGTGTAAGGTCGAGGGCCGTCTTTCCATCCCTGGTCCGTGCAAGAGGATCGGCTCCTCCATTAAGTAGCGTTCGCACAGTATCCCAAGAATTACTTTCCGCAGCCACATGTAAGGCCGTCCAGCGACGATTCTGACTGGCGGCTGCAAGGTCTGCTCCGTACGCCAGCAGTTGTTTCACCATACCGCTGAGGCCGTAAGCCGCTGCCCAAAGTAGCACAGTCCAACCCCTCTTATCTATGTTCGATACGTTGGCTCCATGTTCCAACAGTACTCTCACAATGCTACCCTTGTTGGTAATCACCGCCCACTTTAGAGCTGTATCATCTGTTCCCCCGACTCTGGCATTGACATCAGCCCCAAGATCTAATAAAGTCTTTACGATCCCTTCGCTACCACGATGTACCGCCAGATGTAATGGAAGCCAGCCTAAGGCCGTCGCCGTATCGACGTCTGCTCGGAGATCAAAGAGCAAAGCCAGCTCCGTGGATCCATCATTCATTATAAGACGCAATCTACCATTATCGGGAGCGGATGTGCTGATATTGGTTCCATCGTCCAAGAAATGGCGCAAATCAACCTGGTCAGAAGCAGCAGCGGCTTTGATTTTCTTTCCGTAAGAATGAATCCCTCTTAGGGCTCGATCGACTGATTCCTGCAACTGCTGTCGGCAGGATTGTACGGCGGACTTCGATGTCACAGAAGTCCTCTTCTCTGAGGCCACAAGCAGATCCAAGGCCGTCCGCCGGCCTATAATTTGCGCTAGAGCATCTGCTCCTTCCTGCAATAGTGCTCTCAACACCGCATTATGTGCTTCATCTGCTGCCAAATGCAACGCGGTGTAGCCGATACTCTCAACTGCAGAATACACATCTGCCTTCCACAATAGGAGTGCCCGAACGACCTCTACGTGGCCAGTGTGAGCCGCGCAATGGAGGGCATTGAATCCTTCTTTGGTGACCGCTTTGATATCTGCGCCGTTTTTGAGGAGGAGAAATATAATGGAAACGCTCCCACTCTCAGCTGCTGTGTGCAGTGCGGTATACCCACTATTAGCTGTCGTGGCATGGATGTCCGCTCCTCGGGCCAACAGACTCGAGATCACGTCGTCATGGCCAGCATTTACCGCAATGTTGAGCGCCGTCCAACCTCTCCCAGTTCTCGCAGTGATGTCGGCCCCTTTCCACAGCAATAGCTCCAATACAGCGGTGTGTCCTCTGTGCGCTGCAGTATGCAACGCCGTGTAGCCACGGTCTCTGGTGGTTGCTTCGATGTTCGCCTTTACGGCGAGTAGTGTCACCACTACTCCCAGGTTTCCATAGAAAGCAGCAACGTTTAGAGGGGTCCGCCCCAAGGAATTCTCCTCCTCCAGATCTGCCCCACCCTTCACCAGAGACAGCACCAGGTCGGATCGGTCAGCTCCGGCTGCTTTGTTCAGTTCAAGTCCATCAGCGACACGCTCTGTACGACTCATAACAGCTGTGCCCAATCGGATTCAATCTGTTCAAACTGGTTGGCACACATCGCGTCGGGGACAGCTTTGGGGATACCACTTACCAACTGAATTTAGGCATACCCTGGCGTTGACTGGTGCTTTGTCAGTGTCGAGACTGACATCACCTATCGTACATACTACCTAGGTGGTTGGTGTGGTGCAAGTGCATAAGCCTCATTTCGGTACTCGATGCCCCATGTTGTGTACTCGAACGTGCACCGCAATGCGAGATGTCGCTTGAGCTTAAGAAAAACGCAGATAGATAAGAGCTTGACTCTAGACTTGAGAGTTGATGAAGAGTCAAAATACCGCTCAACAAATCTGTCAGAACATGGTTAGGTCGTGCGCTCTATGGACATTGGTGGCATAAACACGTTATGCAGCCAGTAATGGGCATCGAAAACGTTGCGCCCAAAGCACCACGCACAGGCTACGGCTGTAGCTGAGGCTGAGCTGCCTCGATAATTCAACAGTGACAAATCCATGCAGGGACGGAAAACGGGTCATATGATGATACAATTAAGTTGACGATGGGATACACCAAATTAGCCTCACTAATGGGCGACAACTCTAAGCTCGCCATCTTCCGCCGCTTCTCCGCCCTCAACGCCAAGAACCTCCTCTACCTGCAAGCGGAGCTCGTCAACCTGGAAGCGCGCCTGCAGCGGTACGCGGCGGACGGGGCGAACGCGAAGAACGGCGTGTACGAGACCGACTGGTTTGCGCTGAGCAGGTCGGAGAGAGATGGCGATCAGAGGCAATGGGAGACCTTTCTGGACATCCGGGCGAAACTGAAAGAATATAGTAGGTGAAACGTTCGTCTCCCGCACCTTTTTGTTTGGAGACGTCACAGTATGAAGTTGGAGCACTGGCCGACCGGGCAGACGAGGCACTGTGCCAATCGGTCATGACTTCGAGCTTTGGCAAGCCGCATCCTCGGGACCTGGACTTCCTCCGCACGTGGCAGAGGAAAGCGAAGGCGGCGGATGTGTTCCTCATCGGCCAAGACCACGCTGTCTGGGAGAAAGGCGAAGATCTGGTGGCGTTGCAGCCTCGAAAGGATAGTGATCCCTTCTCGGAATGGTTGATTGGTGGCTTTGTGTATTGGTTTTACCGGAAGATTGTGTTCAAGGTCAGCTCAGCCGAGTACTCTTGCACGTCTCAATGTCCGCATTCGTGTCATGAGGACATTTGCATGTGTCGCCAACACCTTTCGTCTTCTACAGGACCCCGAAAAAGCTACGCCCCCCACCGAAAGCTCTCCCTCGCACCTCGAGGACTCGTACGTCCGAGTATCCGACAGTAAGCTGATCCGCACCGCCGACCTGATCACAACGGTGATATCCTGCGTCCTGCCCATCGCCTCCGTCATCATTCTGTTCTTTGTGCACAGCATGATCGCCCGGCTTGGCATCGTCGCCGGTTTCACCGCCTTATTCTCATTGACTCTGGCCGCAGTGATGGCGGCGAGGAGGGTGGAAATCTTTGCTGCTACTGCTGCGTAAGAACAGCTTCACTGTGAGACATGGTTAAATGGCGACTGACAAGCAATCGTGGTGAATGTAGCTTTGCGGCTGTCCAGGTTGTATTCGTGGGGAGTTCTAGTCCCGCTGGATCGTGACGCAACGCTTAAGTACTGCTCAATTGGAAGGGCTACGTAAGTTTGAGGTAAGATCGGTGCAAGACGGAATCGATGAGATACAGAAGGAAGTATTGCAGGTAGGTGCGCTCGTGCGTGTCTAGGTTATCACCCAATGGATCATGGCCTAGTCAGTTACTGGGCTTAAGGAGCTCCTTCAAATGGAGGTTGAAGGTATACTATCGTTATGCTATTCAAGGAGTTGGAACTGGCAACGAGCCTGGGTACTGTGGTCGTCATGACGGTGTATATGACTGTGGATATGTTTGTCTCTCCATATGGACTGTCGAAGGTTTTTGTGCAAATGCGAAACAGCAATATAGTTTGAATGTTCCTTATACCTCAACCACTGATCGCATTCAGGTCCCTTCTTTCTTGGAGTCCTCTTGCAAGATACACTCCATTAGCTAGGAATATTAAGCTACAGTAAACCCAAAGTTCCAACAAGCTACAACTCACTCTCGAAGAGAAAGTGTAAGTAAGACTACAGATAATCCGCCGCCCTAGCCCTCCCACCCCCACTCCCTGCCTTCTCACCAACTCCCTCCCTTTCCCTCAGCCTATCCGTATCCGGCTCCCTCTTCCCTTTCCCGTCCCCGCCGGCCTCATAGCTCGGACTCCTCCTTGTCGGTCGCGAAATGGAAGGACGTGAAGAATATTCCCCCCTCGTCGCACTTTCCTTTCGACCATCACTCCTGTTGCCGTTTCCATTACGGGTTGAAAGATTCCGTGGCAGCGAACGAGGGCGAGAGGTTGAGCGAGATACGGACGAGGAGCTATCCCTCCGCCTGTCGCGTATACTCATTCGAGCTCGTGGAGGCTCAGAGTAGTTGGTGTCTCGTGCCTCTTGTCCACCTCGCCTCGGTGGTGGTGGGGATCGAGCGCGCGATCTACTATCTGCTCTGTTGAGACGCTTGGTGGGAGAAGATCTTGATAGAATCTGGTGCGGTCGACTGCCTTTCCGGACTGATGGCGTAACAGAGCGATGATAGTTACTGCTTCGGCGTTGTCCGGTGGATTGGGTACCGTTCCGACGAGGAGGGGTGGGAGATCGAGAGCGGGAGTAGGACAGAGATCGTCGTCGTAGTACCTGACGGCGCTCAGGGCTTCGCGAAAGGGATATGTTTCGACCACGCGGAGAGGGTCGTCGGGGCGGTGTGTAGGATACCGATCGCCTGCGGCGTGCTGGTTGTTCGGACGAGGAATTGCGGCGACGACGCGGAGCTGGTGAAGGAGATCGGGAAGGAGTATAGCTGCGATCACGTCTGCCTTTCCTTGGGGGCGTTCGTGACATTGATCTGGAATAGCTCCTCCCGCGACCCTGTCCCCTAGTCCGCGAGGGTGATCTTGACCACGAGTAGGACCTTGAGGAACCTGTGTAGGATGAGTAACTGGAGACAGAGCTCGCAGAGTCAGAGTCTGTTTCCGAGACAGTAGCTGGCAATGCTGGAACCACTGGTTTTGGAATGTTCTTCAGATGTTCTCTCATTTCCTCCGTCACGGCCCCCATACCGATACTAGTAAAGTAGTTGATGGAGAAGCGAGTGTTGCGAGGATTGTCTGTTGGGAAGAGTCCGTCGAAGCCCTGTCGTAAGAACTCGTCTTTCAATCGTGCCTGAAGCTTAGGCATGCCCAGAGCTTCCGCGAGGTCCTGGAAAAGAATTTTGATGAAGATACGACTACTGGATGTTGTTTCCTCCTCGTTCAAATGCACAACAGATAGAACATGCCAACCAATGCCATCGGAGCTAAGCATATGTCCAAAGAACCGAGCGATGTTGCGAAGTCGGTTGGTCTCATAACGATGAATTGTATCGTAGTACTTGGCAAAGGATTGTTCGAATAGGTCGGTCCAAAGGCGGTTGAGCTTGGCAAACCGCTCACCAATAAGACCGTAGAATTTCGAATAGGTACGTTCTTGCGAACAACACTCGATAATCATGGACGGCAGCTCCGGTTCTTGCCCTGGCGGCAAAGTCACCTTCATCAACTTGTGACAGCATTCCTCGAAGTCGATACTGGACATGATAGTCAAATATATCGTCCTCCTGAGATTGACAAGATCCGTGTTACTTTGGTCCTTGATCTCTAGCTGTTTTTCTTCCTGCGCTTCCTCGTTGTCCGAACTGTCATCAGTTTCATCATCTTCATCTTCATCGCTCCCATCCACTTCTCCCAAAATATCCGCTTTCAGCCTCTTGTACGCTTCCTCATGCTCTTCCCACTCTGTATCAAACTTGAACACATTCAATCCGTCTTGAACATCAAGCTCATCCTCTAAGCCAGTCCGGTGAGTAATCTGATCCTCCTCTTCGACCAGATCCAGTTCCTCTTTGATCGCCGGGTTATCCTTGTACTTGTCCTTCCGAACCTGAAACAGAACCTCGATCATGTACTGAACCCGTTTATCGATATCTGCTTCGTGGAGGATGCTCCGGAATTGGTCAAAAACAGCCAAGGCTATTGGTCCACTCATCTCCTCCAGATGTTGGCCCACCTCACGTGTCAGACCAACAGCGATCTCAACGCTATCATCGGTAGGCTTGTGTAGTAGCAGTAACAGAATCTGTGCCGCTACCATCTCGTGTGCCACCTGCTGATTACAGAGATGCGCGATAAATGTCGTTGAGGACAAACACACCGCCTTGTCATTCCTCTTGAAACCCTTCCTGAACTGCACGATGAGTCGGTTAAGCAATAGTTCTCCAACCTGAGGTAGCTTCGTGTTGACAATAGCAGCCATAGCTGCATAGATTGGCGTGAAGGGCAAACTCGCAGCCTGCGCTTTCATGATGCTTCGACAGAACAAGCCTCTTCCTCTGACTAGGTTCTCCCCAAATAGCTCCGGTACGATATGCTTGATATTTGAGACGTTGACCTTATTGATAAGACCGTTGATCGACTTCTTCAAGGCTTCCCAGGCCATACGCTGATACTCTTTGCTCGACTTATCCGTAATTTGCGCCTGCAGAGCCCGGAGTCTGGCGGGTGGGATATAAGTTCCTCCGGATCGCATGTTGAGCAGCTTCTCGTATTCAGCCTTCGCCGCTGCTTGTTTCTCTTCCGCGGTCGAAGGTTCAGGTGCCGCTTCCGCCACCTCACGCTGCCGTAGGCGTTCTGCGAGTTGCCGCTCACGCTCCATGGCTCTTTGAGGATCCACATCTGGGAGCACAGGACGCGTCCGTGCAGGTCCCCGAGGAGGTGAAGGTCGGCGACGAGGCGAGGGTGAACGAGATGGTGGCGAGCGCTTTCTCTTGCTCGACGAATACTCTAGGTATAATTCTGGTGGCGGAGGGGTTGGCAGGCGAACGGCAGACTGGAGAATGACTGGATCCTCCATCTCGACTACGAGAGCCAGACGATGTCCACGCGTTGTCCTAGTCACTCCGTGATAAGTTATTAATGTTGTTAGGAAGATGGTTGACCTCGCTGAAGTGTTTGTAAGTCGAGATGTTCCAGCTAGGAAGGGTTTAGCGGCTAACGCCCGACCTGTGCTGTGACCAACCGCGTACGCGTAAGTTTGAGCACTGACGTATTGTAGTCACTTCGCGTCCGTCCTCAGCAGCAAACAGCAACTCTAAAAGGAATCAAATCCACCATTGAAAGAAGATACTGTTACTATACCAAGTCATTCCCTAAGATCTGCACACTCTTTAAGTACTTCTTGCAGCTATGGTAATCCGCTACACTAAACCCTATCCTGGGCCGAGCGAAAGCTAACACCTCCCAGCTGGACCGTCTCGCCGGCCTTGCAATGCTCATCGTAGCCACCACAGTCTTTCTCTACTACACCATATGGACGCTTTTGATGGTTTGCCATTCGCCCTGTCTTGCATTGTGCTTATCAAGCAACTCACATCGGCGCAGCCATTCGTTGACCCCGGTCACCCTCTGCACGACCTTTTCCCTCCCCGTGTCTGGGCGATCCGTATACCTGTGATTTTAATCTTGTTGGGGTCGGCGGTCGTGGGCTCGTTTTTGAGCGTCGTGATGATCCGGAGTAATCAGAAGAGGGCGGCGAAGGCGAGGGCGGCAGGGAAGAAGAAGGCTTGAGGAGTGGATAGGGGCTGGATTGTGTCCTGTACGATATATCGTTATTCACAACATGGGGCTTGGTCTTGGCTTCGAGCTTCCAGTAATACACTGGATTATATTTATGGATCAACTTTCCAGTCGCACATTGTGTAAAAGGCATGCTGACTCGGAAAGTGGGCGACGGTCGGGGCCAGCTGCCTGTGAATGATCATCCCCGTACTAGGTCTGCTGATGTTTTGCTTCTACTCTGTCCCAATAGACGATGCCATCTCCAAGTGAGTCTCCTCCCAAACACATCTCTCGCAAACACACATCCCACCTAGGGCGCCTACCGCCCATTGTCTCCGGTCCCTGACCCCCATCTCAATATCACAATAGTGACTCAATATCTCCTCGCCCGTCCTAATCCCACCTTTCCTCTTATCTTTCGCATTCCACTCAACCCTCTCCTCTCTGGCAGTGAACGTGATGTTACCGCCCCACTCCCACGTAACATTCGGATCGCAGCTATGGTTTGCAAGGCACCATATCGGATGCACGGCGCAGACCTCAGGTCTGCCATCTTGTTTGCTCAGTCTTGCAGAGGCAGTACCCCTGAATTTCGCGTACAAGGTGTTCAGGATCCATGTGTCATATTTTGGGAGTGAAGCGTATATGTCAATGTCCATTTTCTCCAAGACGTGAAGAGGCAGTACAATATTATAAGTGAAAGAGAACGGAAGGTGTCGAGCGGTTGAGAAAGTAGAAGATGACTCGGAGTGCAGGTAAGTGACGTCAGGTGTCATGAAGTCGCCCCAGATATATCTGACTTCTTTTAGTTCCAGAGGGTGTATCTCTTGCGTTTCAGCCAAGGCAATAACCCGTCCTAAGAGGAGTAGATACAGCGCATTGGTGGCCTCGAGCAGATCTGTGTCTTTCCCAATGGCTTCGACGTCTCTGCCGCAGACAGCGGGGTGGTATGTCTGCATTGCAAGATCAAAGCATACTTGACTGCAGAAGACAATGTCATCGCATTCATCACAAGCAAGCAATGGGTCAGTCGCATCCAGTTGTGGGAGCTCGGAGCTGCAGGCGTCGCAGAGCGGATAATGTAGACGGTTGTTGGCAGTCAGAATGCTGGACTCGTTCAAGACCTTGGCTCCTGGGGTAATATCTTCCTTGGCAAAAAGGCCCAACTGTTTGATAGTAGGCTGCTCGTGGTCGTTAGTAGTTTGATGAAGACCGTCTTCTGTTAAGAGAGGCAGAGACACAGCGTGTACCTCGCAGCTAGGTGCTACCTTGCTCACTTCGTTATTCAGAAATTGTAGAGTCGCGTCCGAGAAGCGATCTGGCTCATGCGTATTCCATGGGTAAAGCTCCTTTCTTACTGAGCCTAGATCTGGTAGGTCAAGCTTTGGGTTGAAGGACGACTCGTCCCAAGTAGAATCTTCATCTCGCTTCCTTCTCCGGTGCTGCGACAAAATGGCATCTTTTCGTTGGGCAAAGGTTGAATCATGAGAGGCAGAGAGACCGCGAAGACAGAAGTCATAAGCACTTCTGAGACAGCCACACTTGACAAGGCAACGAGAGAGGAGATGATAGCATTCTAGGCAAAATTGGTGGACTTCTTTTATCAATTCATCAGCGTCGCTCCCCTCTGCAACGTCAACTCCGTCCCATTTGGTATCCAGGTGAGTGTTTTCCGCGCTTTGTTCTGCGTCTTCGCCGACTGCATTTGCGCCATTGGGAAGGCCCTTCGGCTCTCTGCGACGCCTGTGCTGCTTCAACGCGTCCAGCGCATGTTCATGGTAATCCCCACTTTCATCTTGCACTTCATCCGTCAAACGGAGTGCCCTGTATGCATCTCCGGCTGCGAGATCTGGAAATCCAAGATTCTCGTATGCTATCGCGCGCGCCAAATATAAGTTGATGTCGTAGCGATTATCATAAAGCTCTTCGGTCAAGCGGTTGCGTTCGGATAGGCAGTCCTTGGGATCCATATAATGTTACGTTCAAATGCGTTGCTAAATTTACAAAGGCAAAGTTCATAACGGGTACTTTCGAAGGGTCGTATGTGGTACATTGTTAAACTAGTGTTTAAAGGCTTTGCCTTTCCAAATCTATCTACTCATACTCGAACCCTTTCCCTGATAGTCAGAATTTCGAGAATAGACAAAAGTCGGAAAAAAGTCATTTCGCGATTCGGCTCCTCACTACACTACTGCAGCATCCACGCCAAAGGCCAACCCGCTGCCTCTCGATTCCGCAATGGGTGGGCATTGCGCTAGCAGCATTACAGCCTGGTGCTCCGTCGAGTCAGCAGAGAATCCAGGCCCTGCAAGTAATTCAAATAGGGATCGAAAAGGAAGGTAGGATAGAAGAACCCTTCAAAGACATTCCCCTTTTGGCGACACCTTGACGTAGATTTAAAGTAAGATATGCATGCAGGATCGCCTGAAGGAGACCGTTGTGTGGATATATGCACGAGGACTCGTCAAACCGGGATTCCATGTGGAGATCAGGGGTATCGAATAGCCGCTCGCAAAACTGATCATGATGACGCTCCAATCCTATACCGACTGGATACCTACTGTAAGGTAGGTAGCTTAGGCACTCTGACTCGAAACCATTTGATCGCCAGGAGCATAGTCTGGATCTGCTGCAGGTATGAGAATTCGGTTTCACATCAATGGCATGATCAGGGCTTCATGCTTTCTTGAAAGGGTGAAAACGGCACTGTCGCCAATAGGTATCGCTCTTAGTAGGTTAGGCTGTTATGTACAAGTGTTCTTCGTACATAATCAATGTATGTTTGAACTACCGCTCCGCCCAGGACGTTTCGACTCCCGGCATGCATGCATGGACGACGGTAAACGTCCTCCATGCATCGATCGGATTTTTCCCGTCACCCGACGTAGGCGAACCGTAGTTCATCCACGCCACGTTGACCAACTCCAGATCCCCAGACCCCGGATATCGACCCCGGGTATCGACCCCGGATTATGTGGTTGCAACGGACACGTGGTTGTTGTGTCAGTGTAAATCGTATCGTCATATACAATTGGCCCTGCGGTAATGGCCTGCGGTAATGGCTTTTAGGATATGGTATCCCTATACAATGATGGCGGTGACCAGGAAGGCTAAAACAAGCTGTAGATATTTGTTAGCAAACGTTGACTATGCGAGATCCAACATGGAAACCTGGAGACACTGACCATGCCGATTAAAGCCCCCACAAGCATTAGATCAGCTCCGCCTACAAGAGCTTTACCATTGAGCAGTGCATCTTGCGCCCGGTGGAACCTCGCAGCGCCGATCACATTGACAATGATAGCGGTACCCAGACAAGCACAAGCCAAAGGCTTGCCCACGTCTCGAAAGTCAAGAGGATGGGGTTCCGTTGTTGGAGTTGAAAAAATGTAAAACTGTGAAAGCATCGCCGAGCTCATTGCGAGGGACATTGCCGTTCGGAAATATGCTAGATAGGTCTTTTCTAAAGCTTGTGCATTCCGAAAGAAAAAGGTTAGCACGTGGACTTAGATACTTGTCAAACAGAGACTGTGAAGACATACAGAAGTGATCACGGATTTCATGACCGTCTGGTATTATCATTGACACATTGGTTTCCCACCATCTGCCAATGAGTTTCGCGAGCCCGTCATTTGGAAGGACGCTGTCCGCTTTCAGGTCTGAGTCGTCGTCCAGGGAAATTTCGACCAGTTCAAAAATATCTGAAGGCAACTCTTCAGCCTCCTCTTCACCGTGCTTTTGCCCGCTCCGTAGATCATAACCGTCTTCTGGGTCTTCCTTCCAGTATTCGCGTATAGCCGCCCAGTATGTCAATTCGAAAGCTTCTCCAACGTCACACTTAGACAAGAAAGCTGTTTCATCAACGGTCAACGTGGACACGGAAGATCCGGAAGTTGAGGCGGACGGTGTCGGTGTATCTCCGCTCCAGCTTTGAGGGTCGTCTTCAAACATCTAATTGAGCCACAAGCCGCTCCGAAAAAGAAAAGGAAGAGTCTATAGGTTGAGTAAGAATGTACAACTTCGCTGCTCTTGCGGAAGGAATAGAAAATGTCCTCTTGATCCGGCATCTGGTAGAGTGGGAAATAAAAACTAATGCAGCACATACTGAACAATCCACAATCTGGAGTATGAGATTGATGCTATATTGTATACCACGACTAGTGGCTGTGTATATGATGTCGCGTGCCATTTTGCTGATTCTAGATTTAGTATGTAATCTCTCATCCTACAAAGCTGGGGTAAGCTTCATGTAAACCTTTTTCGATCAAGGTATTTTGCGCACTTTGGAGAGTCCGCCTGTACCATCAACGCGCTTAGACCAACAAGCGACATGCGACTCCTTTATGTACTGGGTACCCGCAAAATCATGTTTCTCCATGAAAATTTGTCCTTCCGCCATTGGAAAACGTTCGAAAGAGAATGGAGCCAACCCAGGTCAGCATTCTTGTGGGGTCTGGGGAAGTGGTGCGGCTCGGGACGTAGCGGCATCACAATTTCAGGTCGTTTATCACACGCGGCCGGGGCTGTATCCATCATCAGAGCTGCATATCTTCAAACGGTCGAAGGAATCGCAACGCGAAGCCAAAGGTGCGGCTGCAGTGAAGCCGCTCTAGTTGGGCTTCATTGACTCGCGTTTGCATCGACATCTCCGTGACAGATCTTCGAGGATGTTGCTGAGTACTTTTTCGATTGATTCGATAGCTTGGTGAAACGAGCGACCCATAGCGTCTTTCGTGTTCCTGGATAATAGGAAAAGCCTTCCCTTTTGGGAGCTGGTCGGACCTCGATCCGGACCACGCAATAGTGACATGTAAGCCTTGGGTTGCAGATGGTTGATAGGTTGGACTTTCTCACCACACCGGACTTCCGTGGAGAATGCGCGTTAACTCGAGAGAAGGCCCTTTCCGAGTGGCATCACCTGGATCCTAGGAAGTCCATCTTCAAATCATTGGATTTTCTCTTCTGGAGGTCGCCTTGTTAGTGGTAGTAGTCATCAGGAGCTCACTCAACATCCATTACCCAGATTCAGAGGTCCCGCCCGCCAGGTAAGAATATGTCATTGAGCGATCACACAACGCATTCTTAGTACAATCATAGAACGATAGCTAGTAGCCCTTTCAAATCTTAGTATAGTTGATACTACTCATACTTGGAAGTGCAACGTTCTTCGCCGCCGAAGAACAGCGCTGTATTGAGTGGGGCTCTATAGCCAGCTTGGTATGTCGCTCCTTTTCTTCACTGATTTCGCTGCGACTGCTTCCAAGAAGTGGGCGTGCGCTTGGTCGTCTGCCAGCATGATCTATGCGGGGCCTAGTAGAAGCCGTGGGTTCGACCGGTACTCCTTCTCGAGCGTTGCCCTGGGTCCTTAGGAGGTGCATTGCCTTCTGAAGTGCTTATGTGTGCAGTATCGGTTGCTTCCGGAATAGCGTCCCGCTCTGAGTTATCTTCGGCGATGCGGCTTTCTTTCTTTCTCCGTGACTTCGTCTGCCATAGGGCATCTTCGTCTTCGATCTCTCGTAGTACTAATCTCATTGGTAAGTATGATGTATGGTAGAATTTCATGGGAGATATAATCTAACAACTCCGAGGCAGCTTACCTTCTTCCCATTCTTTCTCCATTGCCTTGTTCCCAGTGCCGAGTAGACCTTGGACATCAACATCTTCGCCTTTCTGAACCCTCTCGATAACCTCTTTGAGCAAGCTTATCTTCGCATCCGCCTTTCGAGTATAGGTTATGAGCTCATTGCGTAGAGCAATGATTTGTATGGCTTGTGAGCCGATGAGTAAGAAGATGACGATGAAGAACGTTGCAGGATTCCAGTCTCTGGATGCCGGGGACTTTGCGACTGACGCCGCCGGCGGCGGCTTCCTGCGGAGAAACTTGGGGATGATTGATTGCCACAAAGATGGCTGGGCAACCCGTGGAAAGGAACCCGTCGATGCAGAGCTGGCGTAGCGCGTACTTTTGATGATGCATCGACGGTTTTGCAAAGTGTTGCCGAACAAGCACGAGCTCCTGTATCTGGCGCGTGGCGAGTGAAATACTAATTCCGGAAGACTGGACGGCACAGGAAGGCGCCGCATTACGCTTGATTGTGGCATTGCGACGAGCCCTTGTATCATTGGACTGTAATGTAGGTTGCTAGAGATCAAAATGAAGCTTAAGGTAGGTAAGGTAGCTTGACTGTGAATATCTAAGGTACCTTACCTTACCTTACACCCTAACTTGCACCTAAGACCCACACCTAAACTCAGGGCTGAACTGATGCCTAAACTCATGCTCAAACTCATGCTGAAACTTATACCTATATTCCTGCCTAACATAGTAAGACTGACCTGAGTTCGAGACGACTCTGACATGATTAAGGTACAATATTGATTGCGAAGTTAGGTGTGGGTTCAAATATGAACTTAAGGAGGAGAGTGCCTGTTGGGGCCAGTAAATGACCTTAACTTACATAATACAGGGTCTCTCTTTAGGCCTAGCTTATTGGGCCTCGGCCGTTGCTTTGTTTATGTTTTCGTGCAGTAAGTTAGTTACCGCTCACGAATAGTAATTGCGACTATCAAACCGGGATGGAACGCGCTTTTGGGTGACAGTAATGTCTAATTTCTTACCATGATGGCTTCAGTACTTCCTCGATTGCTCAATTGCTGTACACGCGCTTCGCCATCACAGCGATGACATCTTCTATGCCGCAGGCGCAAGCGGAAACCGTCAAGCACGCGGTAGCATCAGCGGCAACATGTTCTTCTCTGACCGTGGCTACCTTAGAACAACTTATTGTCTATAAGTCCACCACAGTTGCCGTCGTTGAAGCTAAAACTTCCCGGACTGGGGCCAAAACAACCACTGCAGTTAAGCCAAAGTCAAGGGCCGGGCCGCCATCAAAAACTCGAGTCAAAACGAAGATCACCGTTCTGGAGACCACTCCAAGCCAGGAGCTCCGTCTAGAGCCTTGTGATGCGCTCCTGCTTGCCACAGAGGTTTTCAATACCTCACTCAAGGTACTGACGCAGGGCACGAAGCCTACCGGACAACCTCGCCGGGAATTGTCAAGCAAAGACGTTACGAACCCGCCGAAATGCACTTCTGGTACCCAATCATCAGTACGCCATGTTTCGAGACTTCAGCAGCCTTTGCAGCCCCGGTCCATCAACCGACTTTCGAGCTCGCCCTCAAAATCGCCCCTGCGACGGTCCTCGTCCGGCACTTCAGTTAGGTCCCCAGGTTTATTGGCAGTAGCAGAATGTGCACGGATAGCTCTTCGGACGCTGCGGCATCTGCATGCGCGGGGGGTTCAAACAACCCAGATGCCTCCCCTACAGTTGGAGAACGGAATGTCAGCTCTGATTGGGAAGTTGATAGGTTTAGGTTTTGATGATTTGGCATTCAAGGAGCTCTGTATATTAAAGAGGCGGCTAGAGTCACCCAGTGATGCTGGCAATCAGGACAAAATCCAGAGGCAAGAGATATATTCAGAAAAGGATACCTTGGCTGGGCTTCTGCGTTTCGAGAGACGAGAAGCAGCCGAGCTTGAAACTGAATTGATGATACGGGTTCAGACGCATGCTCTGAAGCTAGTCGAGTCTAGGAGACTACCCTCCGCCGTGGAAGCTGCGGTACACAATATGCAGCTGTCTTTGCCAGGGTCGCCAACAGATTTGATCTCGAGAATATCGAACCATGGTCCACCATCATCCGTGGCCAAGGCAGCCAGACAACTTGAAGCCCTTGCTCAGATACTGATGTCGTGTTGTCCCAACATCTCAAGCTGTGAAGATACTCACGTAGCGCATGCAAAAGCAGCAATACCGCCACGGATAGCGTTTGAGGCCCAAGTGCTGGCACTGGAAATGAGACTGCAGGCTTGGAAATTGGCTGGTCACAAAGGCGATATTCAGAGACAACTCTATGAGCCTTTTGATAAGTGTCTGGCCGCCTACTCCCGTCGATGCTCTGACAGTGCTATCACAAAGTACAAACGTGCAGTGGCTGCCTTCGAACATATGACTGCCGATTATCATAGCGCCTTATCTGTTCAGAAGAACCCCTCAGCGACTGACTACTCAACCTCAACTATCTACAAGACGCTAGGCTACATCGCCGAAGAAGCCGCGCTCCTTGAAGAGGCTATCAAGTGGAACGTACGCTGCTTATCTTTTGTACGTCACAGCTCGGCACTCGGTGCAGTACAAGGGGCATGTGCCTGCAGAGTCGCTTTATTACGGCTGCAGTTGTTCAACAAGGCTGGTGATACTGAACACCTGGAAGGTAGCCTCACAGACGCCATTGAAAGTCTGGATACTTCCGTTCAAGGTGATTCGGCCGAAATGGATGAACTGATGATGGTGGTTGCTGCGCTTCGGAGAGCAGCCATGGCTTGGATAATCAAGTCCTCGCCGCCTTCTAAGGAAGTCGGCGCAGGAGATCAGCAGCCCTTGGAATTACAAGTAGCCTGCTCACAGCTGGTACATACCTGCCTAAAATTCTTCGCACGATATATCGGCGCTAGGCCACCCAAGGATGCAGTAATAAAGTTGGCACGGTATGAGCAGCGGAGAGAGCTGTCCTCCAAAGTAGCCCACAGTGCGGTTGAGTCGGTCATAGCAACCACAAAGCTCTCGCTTGGAACCAATCAGATTGCTTGGGAGAAGCTGGACTCTGCTCTACAAGACTGCGTCGGGCTTCTTTTGAGATTGCGCGGGGAAGACACATTTTCAGATGCGTTCCAAGCCCAATCTGCTGCCGATAAGCAGCTAGTATTTGTTAAGATATCAAATGTTTACTGGTCTTACTATTTGAAGAGGAAACAGGCATCAGCTCCGTCGCACGAACTGTCAAAAAGTCTTCAAAGATCAGTAGATCTGATTAAAACCCGCACAAAGCTCGAAACATCAGCGGGCTTCCTCGCTGTCAAGCTAGAAAGACTAGGGGCGCTGCAGGAGAGCTTAGGAAGGTTTGCAGAAGCGCTCGAATTTTATGCTGACGCCATACGATCCCACATTGCTACAGGGGTTTTGGTTAGGGCGTCATCTGCAGCACGCGAGCGGTCCCTGTTGGGCGTGTGGGAGGGTGAGGGAGCTACCGGCGTTCTTGGAAAAGCTCTTTCCTCATGGACCAAGCTTGCTATCAGAGACAACTTTACGTCAAGGATTCCATTTGATGACGAGACTTTACCCTTAGACGAGCGAGGAGTCTTACTGGAGTGGCAATTGGCTGTGGTATCAAATCTGTTGGATGCGAAGAGTACGGCAGCCAGGCAGGGGCAGTCGATCCTTGTCTTAGCCAAACTCCTTCTCTCGATCTATCAAGCTGGTACATACCCTATACGACGTTTACGTCTATGTTTGTGCTTGTCGCGCATTGAAGCAAACCACACCGACGTCTTAGACTCCAGTTTCATGGACGACATATTCAATGAGCTGGAGGACCATTCGTGGCAGATATCAAAGGCGAATGACGAAGGCCTTGCTACGTATGAGCAGCACCTGAGGGCCTCTGTGAGAGTCTCACTCGCTTTTCACAAGGGTGAACCCGCAGCACCGACATTTCTGGCTGCGCTAAAAGTGTGGTCTCATACCCTTGATGAGTGCCAAACCTGGGAATGCCTTGGCGATAGGGTAGAAAATCGGGCCGACTGGATCCTGCAGTTACAATCAATCATAGACTACCTTGAAATGCAAGGTCAGGAGACGTCTAGAGTGTCTGCTTTGCATCTAATGGCAAGACTTCGGGAACTACAGGTTCCCACCGATCAATCTGGGTTTGTACGCTCAGTGTCCGATCTTGGTCTGCAGTACTCGAGGCTGGGGTACTCAGGGAAAGCTGGACATGCGATAGCGAGGGCTACGAAATACGTCGAGTCTTGTGGTGTGGCTTTAGAAATCAGACTGCGGTGGCACCTTGCGTATGCCGAGTACCTCATGGAAATAGGGAACTTCGAGAAAAGGTATGGTCAGACGTATGTGGCCGTTAGACGCAGTTTGCTAATGATTAGCAGCGAAGCATACCTCACCAAAGCAGGCAACTTGGCGGAAGAACAGCCTGAGCTGTTGAGAGACGCTGCTTCGTCCGCAACGCTTCGTGGACGGCTTCGGTTGAATCGACTTATTGCAGATGCCGCCTACCTCCATTCTCAGCTAGCTTTCGCCCGAGGTCAGCCAGATGAAGCGCTCGCTCTAGCTAAACGTTGTGTGAGGCTCAACTATCGAGCATGGTCGGGTCTGGAACGTCAAGTGGCCAGCGTAAATAAAGTTACGCAGCCTGATTCGCACGAGCTTGATCATAGTGGACTGAACGAAAGCTTCTCGATGCTCTCAGTATCTGCTTGCCACGCTCCAGCTGTCATGTCATCGACTCACGACTCGCTGAAAAGTCCGCCGTTTTGGAGCTTGGTGCCAACTATATCGCGAGGACTGACACTGCTCTCCCGACTCTTCGCGCATCAGGGAATGTTCCTCGAAGCAGTATACTATACTGAACAAGCCCAGAAAATCGTTGACGCTGTTGGGGCGGTGCCATGGATAGCACAAAGTCTCGCCTTGAGTGGAGCTCACTGGACACGTTGTGGAGATTTGGGAAAAGGGGAAGACCTTTTGCTCCAGGCTCGAGAGCTTAGCTTCCGGATAGACAGCGGCAGAGGAACGGCGATCGTTCAGACTGAGTTAGCCAACCTGCACAAAGTACAACGTCGCTGGGACGAGGAAAGCAGTGATTACAGGCTTGCCGGCAAGGTGCTGAGCGAGTTGACCACCACGGGTTTTGTCGAATCTTTGGAGCAAATTTCTCCTGCTGTGTCTGGGCTAGAAGAGCAAATGACCAAGCTTACTCTGGGCGGTGATCGACCTCTAGGTGTCGCGACTAAGAAACGACAAGTTCGAGAACCTACCAGGGACTGCATACAAAACCGGAGTGCCACATTAGAGAAACCTGCGGCAAACGCGCGGGATTTTGCAAGTCAGTGTGTTCCGCTTCTGCGACTAAGAGGTGACCTTCTCCGACAACATTCCTTCTCAATGATGCTGCAGCGAAAGATAGAAGACGCAACGTGGATGCTCGCAGAAGCAGAGGAGCTTCCAAAATCCCAGCACGGTTATATACAGCAACACCTTGGGACCGCCAAGCAGTTGTTAGTGCATGCTCTGAAAGACATGTCTGTAGATGCTGTCTTCTGCGTATTACCCGACTCGACCATTTCATTCCCGGCTGTTACTAGTGCTTTCAGCAGTAAGGAAAGACAAGTATGCGGACGAAGTCCAGTCAAGGCAAACAAGTCATCGCCGCCTCGGAAAACAGCGGTGAAACCAGGGCCTCGAAAGACCGCTAGAACCAAGACGCCAGTCCTGGAAGACTTCAGAAATGTCCTTTGCCAGGCTAGGGACTGTCTCTCAGAAATTCAGACGATGGCAGTGCAGATGAGCTCAACAAACACGCTTCAAGTTATCTCCAGCGTCCTTAGGACACTATTGATGCTTCTCTCCGCCGCTTCTGCGGCAACAGCTAAGAGCGCTGTCAACCCGTACTTTGCCACTTACTCGACAGGTAGGATCACTTCTAGTCAGCTAACTTGAATTAAAACTTACTTGTAGCAGAGGTCAGAAGGATTGTCGCTTTGCAACGCGAACGATCGAGCATACGATTAGACCAGCATCCTACACCGCAGGAAGAAATGCTCCGGTGGCCAAGCAGCGGTGGTCAATCTTGTTCAGAATCCAGCGAGTTACGCATGCCCCTAAATTACTCGAGCTTTCAGAAAGACTATGTCGACATTATCCCAGCCAACTGGAATGTTATATCAGTCTCCTTGAGCGAATCTTGCGATGAGATCTATATTACCAAGCTTCAGGGGGTTCTGACACCCTTCATGCTTCGACTACCGCTAAGCCGGCACAACTCTCGAGATGCAGATGAAGATATATTCGGCTTCGAGCAAGGAAAGGCCGAACTTTCGGAGATCATAGAGCTGGCCAACTTCAGCGCGCAAGACGCACGAAACATGACCGGCAAAGAAGCAAAGTCACAATGGTGGGCCGAGCGTGAGGCTCTTGATGGACGGCTTAAGGACCTGCTAATCAACATGGAAAACATCTGGCTGGGCGGCTTTCGTGGCGTGTTCGCGCGACACTTGGGACGATCACACTTGCTATCTCGGTTTCAACAATCTTTTCAAATAATCCTAGGTAAGTATTTACCGTCACGGCAAGCGGCCAACAAGCGGAATCGGGCCAGTCGTGTCAATTTAGACAGCAGGATTCTGGATCTCTTCATTGGCCTTGCAGATTCTGCAGATCTATCGGAACTGGAAGAGCCTTTGACCGACCTTCTGTATTTTGTTGTGGACATTTTACAGTTTCACGGCGAACGCAATGCGTACGACGAGGTCGACTTTGACTCCGTAAGTCTTTGCTCTAACTCCCTGAACCATGCATCTCTGACATGACTAGATAATCGTCGAAACGAGCGATGCTATCCGCTGTTACCAAGAAGCAGTCCAAACGGAAAAGGCGGCAGATGCAAGTCACACCATCCTAATCCTCGATAAGGCCCTTCACATCTTCCCCTGGGAGTCACTGCCGTGCTTGGACGGTCAGTCCGTGTCTAGGCTGCAATCACTCGGATGCCTCCGCCAGAGAATCCTCATGCAGCAGCAACAGGCCCATGAAGGCAATCCACATAGATTTCACGTCAATCGCAGCAAAGGCGCCTACGTTCTAAACCCCTCACGAGACCTGAAATCCACACAAACCACATTCGAACGACCCCTCGAATGTCTTCCCAACTGGGATTCCATCGTCCAGCGTGAACCATCCGAAACCGAGCTAAGGACTTCGCTGGAGTCCGGTGATATATTCCTCTACTTCGGGCACGGCAGTGGCGCACAATACATCCGAGCCAAAACAATAAAACGGCTGAACAGATGTGCGGTGAGCCTTCTGATGGGCTGCAGCAGCGGGTCTTTGACCGAAGCCGGCGAATTCGAGCCCTACGGAACACCAATCAACTACATGCATGCCGGGTGTCCGGCGTTGGTGGCGACGTTGTGGGACGTCACCGACAAAGACATCGATCGATTCTCCTACGCTGTCTTGGACAAGTGGGGTCTCTTCAAAGGTACCGCTTCTGAAGCCTTGAAGAGTCCAGTCAAAGGGGGAGGCAGGCGGGCGGCGGCGAAGAGGAAGGCGAGGGAAGAAGAAAAAGAAGAGAATTGTGTGGAATCTGGGGATCCGGTGTCGCTAGTGGAGGCGGTTGCGAAAGGGAGGAGTTCGTGTATTCTCAGGTACCTCAACGGTGCCGCTCCCGTCGTGTACGGTATTCCAGTCTATCTCTCCTAGGTCCGATGTGTTCAGACTGGTTGGAACGCGCAGCGTTTCGCAGCGTTTGCGGCATTTTCACATGACTGCTGTCTGTGGCAGTCGGCGGCGTTTTGGATATTAGCATTCAATAAAGGGTTTGTTAGACTGTACCATTACCATTCCCAAGGGCAGAGATTGCGGAGCAGCTGTATATTAGGCTGAGCGCAACCTGAGTGAATAATATAATAGACTACATCTGATCCCGCCTGTCATAAGGTTGTTGTTGGTGACTGACGGTTCGGGAATCGGGACCTAACCCGGCACCTCTATTCTCCGCCGCTCTAACGCCATTGGTATGTGGGGTTTCTCGGCGGGGTATTAATATTAATAACATATTTCCACTCCCGGCAACCTTCAGAAGCCCAGGACCACCACCACAACACCACCCAACCAAACAACACAGAAATGTCCGTCCGCACAACAGCGACGATCGCCTCCTTCGGCGGCAAGCTGCTGAAACTCGCGCACGATGCGACGACGACCAACTGCGAGATGGCATTCAACCTCTACCTCCCGCCGCAGGCGACACTCAACCCGCTGCACAAGGTGCCCGTGCTCATCTACCTGTCCGGCCTGACCTGCACGGGTGACAACTGCGCCGAAAAGGGTTTTTTTCAGCACAAGGCCAGCCAGCGCGGCGTCGCGGTGCTGTATCCGGATACGAGCCCTCGTGAGTGTTGGCTTTCTTTGGTTCGTGAGTTTCGCAAGGGGGGGTTGAGGGGGTGGAGTGAGTGGGTGTTGGTTGAGTGGTGGGAGTGGAGTGGAGTGGAGTGGAGTGGAGTGGATGAGATTGGGGAGGGGGAAGGTGGCGTGGCGTTAGCTGACTGGTGCCTGTGTGTGACGGGGGAACAGGAGGTCTGAAGATCGCGGGCGAAGACGAAAGCTACGACTTCGGGAGCGGCGCGGGGTTCTATGTGGATGCGACGCGGGAGCCGTGGAGCAAGGGGTATCGGATGTACAGCTACATCACGGAGGAGCTGCCGAAGGCGCTGTTTGCCACGTTCGAGCAGCTGGATGCGGAGAGGGTGAGCATTACGGGGCATAGTATGGGGGGTCATGGAGCTTTGACTTTGGTGGGTCTTGTTTTGCTTTCTTCGCGGTCCGGTCTGTTTGTTTCGGACGGAGGTTTGGGTCTGGGTTTGGGGGAGGTGAATTGGGATTGGGCGTTTGGGTTGTGAGTCTATTGACAATAACGCTGACCTATGTTGGGGGATGCAGTTCCTCAAAAACCCAGGCAAATACAAATCGTGCAGCGCGTTCGCCCCCATCGCGAACCCTATCAATGCCCCCTGGGGCCAGAAGGCGTTCAAGGGCTATTTCGGCGAGGATCAACAGGAGAAGTGGAAGGAGCACGACGCGACGGAGCTGGTTAAGAAGTGGAAAGGGCCGCTAGATTTGTTAATCGATGTCGTATGTTCTTTTAATTGCCTTCCTTTTTCCTTCCCTTTCTTCGTTCCCGCTTTCTATGTTCCCGGTTCCTCCTACCAATTACAGAACTCCTTTCCCTTCGAAGAGCAACGGGACTGACCATACGGCCATCGTACGCTTTCCAGGGAACGGGCGACAATTTCTACAAGCAAGGGCAGCTCCTGCCCGAGAACTTCGCCAAAGCGGCCAAAGAATCGGGTAATGAGAAGGGCGTCAATATCCGCTACCAACCCGACTACGACCACAGCTACTACACCATGGCTTCGTTTGCCGATGACCACGTCGAGCACGCGGCTAAGTATCTATTCGCTTAGTAAGTCTTCCTTCGCTCGCTCTCCCCCTTTTTGTTTTGATCCTTTTGGGTATTCTTGGCTCTTGTCTGGGGTTATGAGGAATGGAGGGAGTGGGCGTGTGTGCGTGCGGGTGTGGTGGCGAGTGGAGACTGACGGGTACAGAAGCGAGTCGAGTACGCGGGGGAGGTTGTAGATATTCTAGACAGGATAGGGTGTATATAGTTGGACTATTCGGCGTCGATTGGCATACATGACCACTCGCCGTGAGAATCCTGTAGCACAAGTGATGAGACGGATGCATGACTCGCCGATTGCGGATGAAGAACGAACATAGATAGTTCCAGACAATCTCCATGATTTTAGCACACATGCCGGAATACCTAAGTAGCGAAAGTGGCCCGAAGATAGAATAGGTAGTCTTACAAACGCCGAAGTCTCGAGACTTTGATGCATGGTTTTCAAGGACGCATGAGACAGCCAAGACCGATCGACGGACAAACTACCAACGCCTTCAGATGCACATCGCTTGCCAGAAAGAAAAGAGCCTCCCCGAAAACCCGTCAATCTAAGACAGTCGATCTCAGCCGCCGCTACTCTGCACGAACGCCTGGAGACAAGATTAGCGAACTCTGGTCACAGAACTTCACGAAAGATAAATCTGTGAGAACGTACCTGGAAGAACTGCCTAAACGCCTTGAGGTCCAAGCTCGCCAAAGCGCGCAGGTACTCTTGCACGGTATCCGCGCCCATGCCCATGCCCGGCAACTCGACATCGCGCAGCCAGGTGATGTATTCCTGGCCCTGCTTGGCGTAGATGGTCTTTTGCAGACTGGCGGCTTCGGCCAACACCTGCTTGGCTTGTGCGTCCTTGGGGTTGAAGGCTGGGGTTGTCGGGAGCACCCAGCAGAGGGGCGAGAAACGGGTCAGCATGAAACGGTCGAAGCCTGGCAGAGCGGGTTGAGGGGAGGCGGTTGAGGCTGGTGAGGAAGTGGTTGGGTTTTGCGGGACGACGTCAGGACCGCCCCAGACGACGGACATGCGGGTGAGGACGGAGAAGGCGAGTTTTGCGGTGGGGAAGTCGGAGATGTCTTTAACAAACATCTCGATGAGTGATATTACGTTCTCGAAGATTTGCTGGTTTGCTTCCAAAGAGGTTAGACCAAGCTAATGAGCAGGATGTCAGGACAATACTCACCGGTACTCACGAGCACGGAGGCGAGATCGTTGTTCAGGATTACCAGCAGGAAATTCAGAAGTTCCCGTTTTAACTCTGCGAGCTGAATCTCGTCGTCTGTGCCTGTAATCGGTTCCGAGATACCTACAAAGACCCGTTGCAGAAAAGGTGTAAGTAGGGTATCGAGGATCTGGAAGATTTCAATCTTGAAGCCATAGACGACTTGATCTAGTAACCTTAGGAACATTGCCATCTCGTCTTTTGTCGAGTTTTGTGACAGGAGTCCATCGATCCATCTCGGGAGCTGGGCTAGTATGCGAGCGCCGAGAACACCGATCAATCGGGAGAAAGTGAATCTTGCTGCGGTCCGAACATCAGAGGATGACTTAAGTGATTCGAGCGCCACTAGTATAGCTTCGGCTGCCCTTGCAAATTCCTCAGACACCTCGTTGGCTGGAGCAGATGACAAAGATGAAGTGCTCCCAGGACTCCAGTCCGAGAAGCCTCGCGCGAGCGTGCCAAGAGCCATTATGATGTGATGAATCTGTAGCTTCGCCCTCTCATCTCCATTCCGTGCAGGTTCGAGATGCGTTTCCAAGTCCGTAAAGAGAGGGTTCAATATCGATCTAACGTAGAACACTTGCCTGCCCAAGGGTACTGCGGCAGTTGAGCAAATACAGCCAATAGCCTCGTAGAGGTACAGCTGGCTGCTGAAAGTTGCGTCGGCTGACTGATCGTTCTCGTCAGAGGACATGTTCTCCTCTTCAGAGCCCTCCTGAGGAAGTTCAGCTTTGATGGGGAGAAGATCGCTGACAGCTTCGATGACTGTCTGAGCAACGTTCCCTATCTGAGATCGTAGGTGCTTGGCGAACCGATGGAATAGGTACCATGATCGCGTCTTAACCTTGATATGGTTGTGGTGGACTAGGCGTACGAAACTCTCAAGCACGCCGGGCACAAAGCTAGTGTGATGTTCGAAGAAAGAGCTGTACCGCACGCAGATCTCCATGTACTGAAGTTGAATAGCTGGATGAGAGAAAGAGGCAATATCTGTCCTACTGTCAGTGTTCTCGTAGGTGAAGAATTCTCTTGGCGCTACTCACCTGACTCCACCATCCTCAGCATCAACCCCACCAGTCTCTCGGCGGCTGTTGATATAGGCTTGGTCTTGCTGTACAAGCCCCCAGATTTCACTACAATATCTCCGAAGAGAAACATCTCATGTAGCGCCAAGTCTAGGTCTCTCCAATTCAACTGTCCGCTTCCTTGCTGGAGGTTTTCGAACGTAGTCCCGACAACGTTGCTGATCATGTCAATATACAACGGCTCGTCCACAGCAGCGACAGCTTGTTGTAGGACTTGTAGTCTCTTCCGCAGTTCCTGAAACTCAGCTTCATCGGTCTGCTCATCTTCGCTCCCCCACGATGACGTCTCGTCATACTTCGTCTTCATGATAATGGCGTTGAGGATCGATGCCAACATAGCCACGAATTCCGGGGACAGAGACCCCTTAGCCTTAACCTCTTTGCGCAGGTAAGTGAGAAGGTCGGTCAGAGATGGTATAACTGTCGAGCATATCTCATCGTATTCGTCGGAGAAGAAGCGGAGGACGTAAGGCAGAAAGGTCTGCAGGAGTTCATTTGCTCGTTGTCTGGCTTGCCCTGTAAGACTCTCGCTATCTAGGGCTTTGATGATATCGAACGCAGTACTGTTTGCTAGCCTAGCAACGGCTTCCGCAAGGTCCGTGTCATAGTTTGATGTAGCTCGGAGATCATGCAAAGGAGGACTTGCGATGAGCTGAGTAATAACGTCACCAACGTTCAAATAAACGATCATGTTGATCTTGTCTTCTGGCTTCATCTTCTTGCCAACAATCTCAGTAAATGTATCAATCGCAACGTCTCGGACATTGTCTTCGGCAACATTGCCGCTGACGGCTCGTGCATATCCTACAAACTGAAAGAGGATGTTGAGAAGTTGCTCGTTGACAACCAAGGAGATATCAATCCAAGTCACCCACCGTCCAACTGCATGAAGGCACAGATCCACCGCTCCAGCATCCTGATCTCGCCACTCAATCAGGATCTCCTGCCATGAACGGACCACTTTCTCTACATCACGCTCTCTCACCAGATCTTTCAGCTCATTGTTCTTCCGCTGCTCCTCGGCTGTCCGGGGCAAAAGCACATCTGCTATCTCATCATGCACGGAGTTTATCACTCGCAGATACAGATACACTCCTGGTCCGTTGTTGCTGGCAGATGCTCCTTCCTTCCTCGTTAAAGACAGAAACTCATCAAAGAAGCTTCTCCAGCTTGTAGCGTAGAGATGTTGGAAGAGACATGTGACCGTCTGTGTGATTTTGTTTTGTATGGTGATCGTATCTATGTCTTCTTTTCTCCCATGTGCTCCATAAATCCGCCGTATATAGTCCATCAGATTGTCCTTGAGGAAGGCTAAGCTCTGGGCATCCATCTGCCCCTTCTCCACAGCATGGTTGACAATCTCGAGCGCAACATGGCGTACGACTTCCGGTGCACGAGGAGTACGTCCGAAGATTGACAGACACACTTGCCAAGCAGATGTGTCCTCACGAAGCTGGTTTAGGAAATCGAAAGCTTGAGCCTTGAGGTTCTGATCGGAGCTAGGATTCCAGGCGATTTCGATGGCATTTTGCACCTAAGGGTAGAATCAGCTTCAGATCTCGAATGTAAGTGCATGGTACTGTTCCCACAAGGGAGACGCCGCATGTGGGTCAGCCCATTGAAGCCATACCTGTGCATCCATTGTTGCCCGGCGGCAGCGCCTGGTTCCACCGGCGGTTGGGCGCCGGCGTTATTGGCAGACTGCCTTCGACCTTAGCTGACTTTGCCGTTCCAAGAGACGTGGCTCACTCGGAAGGCAGAAGTGGTATATGTCACCGAGTCATGAGGTTGCAGATGTTGCTTCACTGGCGAAGCCAACAGTGAGGCGGGGGACGTATGATAAAGTTGGGGCGTTCGGACGTCTCCAGGGGTCTTTGAAAGTCTTCTGCAGAGGCCGTGAAAGGGTTTTGCGGAAGGAAGACTTCGAGCGTATAGGTTTGTAGTATTCTGGATTATTCTGGAGTTGAGTCACTTTTCGAGGTACGAAGGTACATTCCTAAACATTATTTTCGCCGAAAAGAGCTGTCGTGTGAGCGCGGGAACTAGCACCTAATCTGCCTCTGTTGTGAAGTCTTGGTGAACATTTTCAACAGCCACTTGGTCAGGAATATTGTGGCTATGGTTTGCCGTTACCTTGGTCGCAAAGACAGCAACCTTATGAGAACGTGGGTCAATACTGTACGCCGATAAGTAATCATGGCGGATGTAGTTTTATTTTTTGTTATTGTTCTACCAAGAATTTCTATAAGCAAACATACTTTCTTGAATCAGTCTCATCAAGACTTCTCCGCACCAACCTACTTTTGATCTCTTTCAGCCGCCAGGTCGTCGACATGCTTGTTGATGAAGTACCTATCCAACTGCTCCCTCCCTAGGTATTTGCTGCCCCTCTGGAACCCAATGCACCTTTCTCCTTCTGTTCCACACAAACATTGAAATGGTCTCGGGCTCGCCCACTCCGTCGATGGATAAAACCATGTTAGATCATCCCCAACCTGGAGATCCCTATCTCGCGCAACGCGCACCTCCCCCGCCACGCCATTGGGGTAGCGGCCCTGAGCGTCTGGTGGATATACCTCTAGCTCGACTGTAGGGGCGCACGAGTGATTCATGTAGACGAGCCCGGAGTTGAACTCCACATGATCCGTTCGGCTGGTTTGGATGGACGACCATGTTGCCTCTGGAACAGTGTAATGTGTGGTGACGTAGCTCAGATGGGTGCCTCGCGGGCGGGCGACACGCGAGACTGTCGATGTCTGGCCGTAAGGGGTGGCGCAGTATTCCATTATTTCCTGCAAATTATTCTGCGTAAGGGGGAACGAAGGAGCAACGTGTTTGGATAGGGTGGTTGGATCTCGAAGAAAACTGCTGGTGGCAGAAGTGTGGTCAAGGGTTGCTGGAGACATTGTTGTAAGCTTCTCTGGCTTTGCTTCGGAATGAGAATTTGTGAACATGAGATCCAGATGTGGTTTGACACAATAGAGGGCAGTAGAGTACAGGAAGCGCGGATTGAACGAAGCTGTGTGGACAGAGCTGTGTATAAATATTGCGCGCGGTGCAGTGTGACTGTGAGCACGAAATATTTCTGCAGAAGAACTTTCCATGTTGTGAAGCGGTGAGGCAGATAACTTGATCTGGCTAGAAATCAGAACCTTCTGCAGCCCTGAAATAAGCGGTCAGTGCTGACTGTGTATGCAGCTCAGGCTTATTACTGGAGTGCTTAAACTGAATCTGTTAGTCTGGACTTAACAGCATAGATCTTCTCTGTTTTGGAACTCCAGTGTCGCCAACCTGAGTGCAGAGTTGATAGCCCCACATTATGAGCAGAGCTGAGCTCCAAAAGCGGTCAGCTCGGGAATGAATGACGTACTCCAATTTGAAAAGGAGGAAAAGTTCAGATCCACTGAGAGACCAAGGATCATGCACGTTTCTCCAGCTTACTACCAGGTTTAAGCACTGCTGAATGCCATGGCTGCTGTCATGTCAGACTGAACCCAGCATCTAAAAACTGTGAAGCTGAGCTCAGCGAGCGTGGCCCAATCGGTCAAGACCAAATCCTTGGAAAGGTTGTCCACAAACAAATGCGCACTGCATTTGCGGTGCAGTAGATATGAGACATCGGAGATTCTGTGGCTACCATCGTCCTGCAGTCAGCTATAGTCGGCGGAACGACTCCAGGCAGTCAAGTTGGGGCAGTCAATTCTAACCTACCGGGGTTAGATTTTCTTAGCTGCATTCACTACCTAAGGTAGAGTCAGACGGACATGACTGTTAGTAGGGGGTCCCTTACTACTGCTGACACCCTCACTGTCATTCTCACCCTTGTCCTCACTGACACCCTCGCTGCCACCCTTGCGCTGTCACCCTCACTGTCGTCCTTGCTGACACTTGCATCCACATCTGCACTCTGCACTTGCATCCACACTTGCACTTGCATCCACACTTGCACTCACACCCACACTTGCACTCCATACTCCACCCTCACTGACACCATCCTTGCTGTCACCCTTGCTGTCTGTCATCATCCATTGTCTCTGCGAGGGCAACAGTAAGGATGGCAGCAAGGATGTCAGTGAGAACAAGAGTGAGAGTGTCAGTGAGGGTGACAGCGAGGGCAACAGCAAGGATGACAGTGAGAAGCAACAGCGAGGGCGACAGCAAGGTGTGAATGCTCTATCTTACTAGTGGATGCCTCCGATGCAGCTAACAAGGACTAACCCAAAAAGTTAGAGAGTGATGGTCAAAAAGTGACTGCCCTGAGTCATTCTGGGGCCAAGCTGAGAACAGAAAGCGGAAGCCTGCTTACCAGTAGTGAGAAGGAAGAACCAGGTCATCCCAGTATATCAGTCTGACATGCATCGTCATTTGTATTTGACAAAGAAATGCTCCACTCATACATGTAATGTGGGTTGATCTCGAGTAGAAGGATAAGCAGCGTCAACCTGCAGCAACTTTCCACACTGCTGCCGAGCCTCACCAGGCACAAGTGCGATGTAAGGTACCTGGTAGAGAGGTGTGACAACATCAACCCAGTTCTAGCGGCCAAATGACTGCTTAACGGGCGCTTTTGGGCGGCTCGGCGATCCCTAGTGCTAGGGGCGGCTCGGCGATCCCTAAGGTAGTGCTAGGGGCGGCTCGGCAATCCCTAGTGCTATGGGCGGCTCCTGGGAACACAGCATCGGCCATCTCTGCAAACATGGACTTGGTGATATTAAGTGGTTGTTTTTATGTGTATTATGTGTGACTATCCAGCTGCTGTGTCAACAACCTATAACAAACTAGATACAACACTCAGATATGAGGCTTAGATGTCTAAGAATAGTATATAGACTGACTCACACCTAAACTGAAACAATAACGGAAGAGAATTGCAACAATTGTCTCGCTGACCATGCCTGTCACTCGAACACTATGTGCCACAACGCCGGAACGCACTGGATATCTATCTCTTTCTGTCTCTCGTCTCTCACATACGACCATAGACTGTGGAGAACTGGGCATCCCGTCCGCTCTGCCATACACAAGCCACAGATCGGCGGATTAGTAGTTGGGCCAGTGATGATCAGCGAATAGCTGCTGTTGTATGTTTTTTGGTCTTTTTTGGTTGGTCTGTGGGTGTCAGTGGGTCAGGTTGGTCTGACATGATCTGACCTCATGTTCTTAACTTGATCTATGCGTAGAGTATGTCACTCTGTTATTCATCTCACAATTTGATTGATTGAGGAAATGAATTTTGAATGATGCCCCAGTACCGTACCTGAGAGGCAAGTTCGTCCCACTCCCTCAGCTGAGAGTCTCAGGGATAAGATAACTTGACAAGTGTCATGTTGCACGTGTTTGAAGCCATCATCTCTTTCCCACCTTGAGATTGCATTGTGCAGAGTACAGAGTCTGAAGAGAACACAACAACATCAAACAGACTGCTTCTTCGTTTATCTCTTCTGGCTTTTCTTCCTGAACATGACAATCATTCAGAGTATTATGAGCACTGGTCATGGATGTGGCAAGAGACCCTTTTTACTTTCTTTTCGCTCATCCAGAGCATTCATTGTCTTTGTGGTATCCTATGCGGTGTTCACAGTAAGTGATTGAAAGGCACCTTGGTAGTTCATCCTTCTGATCACAACTGCTCAGGATCAATTCGTTTTTGCTGTCATTGTACCTGTCATGCCATTCTCTTTGCAAAAAGAAGTGGGCGAGTCAGACACCACCAGTGAGTGCAATCCAACCAGAGTCTCAACGTCGCTCACCATCACAGTTCAGTACTGGGTGTCCGTTCTTCTTGCAGTTTATGGCGCAGCCAATTTTGCAGCATCACGCAAGTAGCACTATATGGAGAACAGTATAGCCGGTCCTAACGCCTCTTACCACAGCTCTCTGGGGCTGGTACACAGATCGTAATCCGTCACGAAGGGTACCCTTCCTTCTTGGTCTGCTAGTCATAGCTGGTGCTACCGTCATGATATGGCTTGCTCCAAACATCGCGCTCCAAGTCGTCGGACGTATACTCCAAGGTTTCGCAGCCGCTATTGTTTGGATAACAGGTCTAGCGATGATTGCCGATACGGTGGGCCAGGAGGATGTTGGGCAGTACCTCAGTTACTTGGGTGTGGCAATGATGGTAGGCACGTAAGTAGATCGGTCGGTCGTTCAGAATGGCTTTCATAGGAGATTGTCCCAGTACTAATGCGCCTTAGGCTGATTGCGCCATTGCTTGGAGGCGTTGTATATGCTAAAGCCGGCTATGACGCCGTCTTCGAGATGACGCTTGCTGTGATCGGTGTAGATATATTGCTTCGTTTCGTCACGATTGAGCGAAAAGTTGCGATGAAATGGAGGCAAATAACTGTGTCAGAGACTGCGGCACACCATGGAAGAGAAGAAAATATCGAAGGAGTGCACGGCGAGGTCGAACAGATCATAAGAGAGAATGATGCTCAAGATGCCGAGAAGGACGGCGATTATCGGCTACCGGCGACAGCTCAGGGAGGGTCGCCACCAGAGAACACTCCAGCGCTTTCGAGACCACGTCGACGCGTCCAGCTACCGGCTGTTTTGACCCTCCTCTCATCCCGGAGACTCCTCTCTGCGCTGTGGGGAACGCTCGTCGAAGGGGCGATTTTCAGTGGCCTGGAAACAGTTTTGCCCCTGCAAACGCAGGCTGCTTTTGGGTGGGACTCCGAAGGTGGTGGCCTCATTTTCCTCCCCCTCACCCTCACCGCCTTTCTTGGGCCCGCTGTTGGATGGCTCTGTGACAGATATGGACCGCGGTGGCCAACATTCGTTGGATTCTTCCTCCTATGTCCCGTCCTCACCCTTCTTCGGTTGGTCGATCACGACACGCTTGGTCAGAAGGTGCTGCTGTGCGCTCTGCTGGCCTTGGTCGGTTGTTGTTTCACATTGACGCTAGATCCACTGATGGCCGAAATCGCCTACACAGTGGAGCAAAAGGCAAAGGACGACCCGGAGACGTACGGTTCTGCCGGTAAAGCGTATGCTCAGGCTTTCGCCTTGTTCAACATGGCGTTCAGTATAGGCAACACAGTAGGACCGTTATGCGCAGGACTGGTAAGAGACGCTGCTGGTTGGGGAACAATGAGCTGGGCACTGGGTCTCCTTGGCGGGGTGACTGCAATACCGACAGGCTTGTGGTGCGGTGGATGGATTTACAAGCAAGATGTTAGATGGCGCCAGAAGAAGGAATTACCTGTAGTATGACCCAATGCGGAGGAAGTATGGGAAGCGTTCTTCATTGCGATAGACTTGCGTTCTCAACCATGTGACCCAAAAGTTTGAGTCTGTTGCTTCTCGGATGTCAATGAAACCTTCGTGTCTTATTACGAGCGTAAATCTATCCTGAAAATACTGGTTGATATCGGAAAGATCTTTGAGATAGTGATATTAGATGCCTATCTTCGTGTTACAGATCAGTCTCCAGCCCTACAAAGTAGTAAGCGAAGAACGTTGGCTTGAAGACGGACAGGCACAAAAGGCTCGGAGTTCAGTTCCTTCCTAGTAGTTAGCTATACACCCCTTCTCTACCTCAGAGGACGTCGACCACCTCGATAGACGACTTAAGCAACGCCATTTCGCCACCACTTACCCCCACGGCATCCTGCAAACAGATCACTGTCGACCTCAGCTTAACCATTCGTCCATCGCATGTGAGATGCAGATAGAAAAGTATACCCCTATTGCTCGACGTAGAAACAGAGTTGGAAGACATCTCGAAAGTCGATAAATTACCCAGACGCCGTACCAGTGGCCTCCAAGGGGAGAGCTCCGGTCGAAGGACATGCACCGCTGGCAATTCAATCTGAAAGGCAGAAAGTACAACTTCTAATCGGCAAAAAGTTCGTCTCGGGCGTGCTGAGTCGAATTGAGCCATGATGGAGTTGAATTTCCCATCTTGAATGCCGTGTCATCGGCCCAATCGACAAAACGATACCCGCCTGTCATGCAGCTGACTACGACAGCAGCCAGGAGATAGAGCAAGACGTAGTACGCTCTCCTGACGCTCAGCATTGTAACATGATCAACATCTCCCATTCGTTCTGCGTCACGGGCGTGACCTCGCTCGGCGAATTCGGCGTCTTGGGTGCGGTCGAACAGCGCGGAAAAGTTTTTGCCGCCTCCTCCGGCTTCGGACTGCTTGAGTCCTTCCCCGCGAGCAGGATACCATTTTTCCCGTACTTGCCCTTGTATGCGGCGGAAACTCTCCGTAGTACGTCCTCGTCGACGTACAAGTGGTCGTAAGCGCGCAGAATGTAGGCTTTCGTCAACGGCCGCCCGCCGTACGTTGACGTGACGCGGTGGAGGTGGTCGACGCTGGTAACGATGCTCTCTTCTGGTGTTGCGGGAAGAGTGTCTGTGTGGGGAGAGGAGAGGGTTGAGAGGTGGCGCTTGAGAGTGTAGACTTGGTCGATGTTGAGGATCGTCGACCTATCCACAACAGCACGCAATCACATACTCACATACTCTGGACCTCGTATCATAAGCACAATCAACTATAGGTACCCTGTACTCATAACTTCTTCAGTACACCTGGAGACAACAGCGGCTCTACAAGCTTTCTTCACTCCATACCTTACACCTAGTGCTCTAAAGCGATCTATAGCTACTGGAAATTCTAAGGGCTCGATCTGTGAGCTCCCTCTTGGTCTAAAACATATTTCTCCATCTTCGAACCCCTCAACAGCCGAGCCGTACTTTTCAAACACTCCTTTCTGATAACCATCTGCGATCTTCTTCACGAACGCATCCTCCTTCCACCTCGACCCTATCAAGTCCTCGAAAGTCTGTCCGGGTTTCCGTTCGACTGCCCAAACGGCCTTGTAAGCTGCCCCTAAAGCACATGCGTTCTCGCCCACATCAAGTTGAAAACTCCCTCCAGCCCACCGAGTACCTCCCCGGCTATACGAGCAATAGCCACATCCTTCGAGCCTCCGCCTACGAGGTAGATTCTTCTCGGCTGTGCCGGCAGTCCGTGGCCTGGGGACTCAACAAGCTCTCGTGAGCGGAGACGTAGAGAGAGCATTTGGCTCTCAACGATCGCTCGAGCATCATCGTGTGGTTTCTTCCAGCTTTTTCCCGCTTTTGTCAGGGCTCCTGTGTTAGCATCGTAGACGAAGCAGCTTCGTTGCCTAGGACCGCGTCGAACTCGTCACATTCCTTCTGCGTACTAGCATCCTGCCAGTTAGGACTGTAAGGATGGGAGAATGCCGACTGCAGCTGATGTTCCAGAGTCGTGTCCGAAGCCAGGTTTCGAAGCAGATCCTCACTTTCCTCGCTCCAGTAAACGCTGCCGTGCTATTGGCCTGCCCCACTGATACCGTCGATCCTACTGAAGTCCAACCCCTTGTCTTTCAGCCGCTGAAGCACTACGTCAACCGCTTGTAGCCACATTGACACAGGCGCATTAGACTTCTTGCTCTTTACCGTTGGTAATCACGCCCTTCTCCACTTCATGATATGTAGAATCAACATCAAATTCAAATCTGGCTTCGCATACGACGCTGACATCGGTTGTCACTGCAATGGCTTTCAATTGTTGAGTGGACAGGTCAAAGCCTAGATACAGTGGAGCGTGTGAGGGCATGGTGTTTTGGCAAACGTCAATATGTCGAGTGATATCCCCTTAGTGTTCTGTGTTATGCCACAGCGTCAGTCCGTTTCGATGTGAAGCGTTAACATGTTACATCTGAATGGCTTTGCTATTTAGACAAGGTATGCCGCTTGCGAGGAACCGCCTTCATAAGGTATCGTACATGCTCAAGGTGTTCCAATTCCAGATGGTTTTAGAGATCATCCGATTCTCTAGGGAGTTGACGTTCACGCGATTAAGGTACATCTCTCCCATTCCTGTGACGTCGTTCGTAGCTTGTACTTCGTACATCGCTTAAGTGCCGTGATCCACGAATGAGGAAGGTAGGCCGCTGGACAAATAACAACCATCTTGCGTGTTCTATTTCACGGCAACTGGACTCCTTGCTGAGAATGTTGACGTTGATTCCATGCCGAATGGTTCATCGAGGACCTTCAGACACTTTTCCGAGAGCACAGGTCGATGCAGGCCCAACCCTATGCGGGTGGATGACTGGGTTCTATGAAAATTTTCTCTTCACCGAATTTTCTTTAGGCTGCCGTTTGTGGTGGATTGCTCGGGTTCAAGCGTCGCATCTTTCTCATCTTCTGGTTCTGGACTGGTCCTCAGGCTCATCTCCCCACCAATGAACTCATCTGCAAAGTCCGCCTTCTCGCCTCCTTTCGATATGAACCGTATCCTTAATTTTCGTACGCCCCTGACTTTCGAACCGACTCTTTCGCGCACAGCAGCCTCTATGGGTCGAAGCTGGTCCACGGACAATTCGCCGGGTACCGCGAGCACCAAGTCCATGAGGTAATTCTGCCCAGCTTTGACTCCCTGAACATCGCTCACTTCCACTTGGTTCGCCGAGCTCAAGATAGTTTCATTGGAAGTCAGGGCCTTGGTTGCTGATGCGCGCACAAGATTCCTCATTTCTTCATCCACGCCAACATCAGCGAGCTCGAGGAAGGCAGACCATGTGTTTCCCCAGCCGGCCTGAATGATCATGAGAGATACGATAAGACTCCCGACAGGGTCGAGCCATGCCGCATTGTGCAAGAAGTTAGATCCTCCGATTGCCACCAAGGCCACAATGCTGGTAAGCGAGTCGATTCGATGATGTACTGCATTCGACGCAAGAACAGATGATTTACGATCCGTTGCAATCTTCATGGCTATATATATCTGTAAGTAAATGAATAGAGCTTCCACATGAATATAACACATACTAGCGCGGTAGAGATATTCCTTGACCACAATTGACCCAGCGGCTATCCATGCCGCGTTGATGTTTGGTCCCATGGACGTGTGGCTGTGACTATGTCCATGTTCAAACCACCAGCCATGGGCCGCGGCATCCATGAAGAATTCGTGGTAGAGCAATCCGCACGCATTTAAACTCATCATCACCCCTGTTCCGAGCAACATCGCACTCACACCGAGAGATCCAAGACTCTCAACCTTGCCGTATCCGCTGGGAAATTGTGCCGTGGCCGGCTTGAGAGACCATGATACCGTGGCAAGCGTCATGAAGTCAGACACGAGGTCGGTCAGAGAATGAACCGCATCGGCGGATAGCGCATGCGAGCTGAAAAACCAGCCGCCTATGCCTTTGCTTATTGCCATGCCCAGATTGACATAGAGCCCTATCCGTGTGATGCGAACACCTGCATCTTTCTTGTTTGCGGAGATTAGGTAAGTGTTGTCGTGATGGTGATGGTGCGAATGAGAGTGACCGGAGTGCAGCCTGGTCTGGGTTGAGGGCGTCATTTGTGGCAGTGAATGTAGGTATTTTGTGAAGTGTGACCGGTCGAGCGTTCCTGCTGTTTGTGGGGATCGAGGTGAGGTTGCGAGGCCAGTAGTGCAGAGGACACGTTTAGGTTGCCGTGCGCGTGTCTGATCTACAGATCGGCAGAGCCGCACCGTCGTCACACAGCTTGGTCGCGGATAACGCAGCTGCCCACCGTTAAGGCCGCGTACCCACGACATGAAGATGGCTTAGCAACGATACAGTAACGGCTTTACCAGTCTGCAGGCGACCACCATGTGCTTGAACTTTGGCCTTCGCTCCTGTACAGACGGACTCAGAATAATGTGTGTCTTGAACGCGTCGAAATTACGACTCTGGCTCGGATTTTCTTTCATCCCGATTACGTTAACCGAAGAGTTCCTGCATTAGCCTCCGTTGATGACGACATTGACCGTATCACACATCTTCACTTTATTCTATCATGGGAGCTGGGGGTTCAAGACCAATGCATACCTCACTCCATGCAAAAGTCCTTCATGAGAATACCCTACACGGGTCCTCTTCCGCCACCGATAATTATCCCACGCAACGCCAATACACCCTCAGGAGCCGTTGCCGCGCTGTCAGCGTTTCTTGCCGCTCCTCCACGATCTCCCAAGCCCGCAGGGCATGATCACGAGCCGAGTACAGTACTGCTTACCGGTGCTGGCATATCAGTCGCTTCGGGGCTAGCCGACTATCGTGGCACCAATGGCACATATACGTTGAATAAGACCTATCGTCCAATCTATTATCACGAATTCATCACGAATCATGAGGCAAGGAAGAGGTACTGGGCCCGGAGCTTTTTGGGTTGGACAAATCTGTTCAAGGCGAAACCAAACAATGCACACTGGGCGGTGAAGAGGCTAGGAGAGATGGGGGTCCTGAAGAGCGTAATAACGCAGAGTACGTGGATCGCTATTGGAGGGCGCCTTGCCGACCTAGCTGAGAGCTAATAGTTTTGTGTGCTCGGAATAGATGTGGATTCTTTTCATCCCAAGGCTCATCCTGAGCTTCCAACAATTGAGCTACATGGCTATCTTCGCTCGCTAGTGTGCGTATCGTGCAACAACTATTTACCCAGAACGACCTTCCAGGACTCCCTCTCATCCCTGAATCCTGCATGGGCCACGTTTCTAGCAGCGATGCTAGAGTCAGGAGCTCTGGATACAGAAAACCCGGAGGAGAGAAGGAAACGTGGGCTGAAGACGAACCCGGACGGAGACGTGGACCTAGCGGATGCGCCATATAGCACGTTCAGGTATCCAGCATGCCCGACCTGTCTGGCGAATCCACCCACCCTAGCCGATGGCACAAGATCCACCGTCGAAGTAGACTCCGATGGCGCTTGGTCGCCGTCATCCACGGCCGGAATTCTGAAGCCCGCTGTGGTAATGTTTGGCGAGTCGATAGCGCCAGCCGTCAAGGAAGCGGCGGAACAAGCTATCGACGCCGCTTCGAGGATCCTGGTCATCGGGAGTAGCTTAGCGACTTACTCGGCATGGCGGCTTGTGAAGAGGGCAAAGGAGAGGGGAATGCCCATCGGCATATTGAACTTGGGAGGTGTGAGAGGAGAGGAGAGCTTCTTTGCGCACGTGTATCCCCCGAATTCGGGTGTAAAGGGTGTGCGGTGTAGCGAGAGTGCAGATAAGATCCTGCCAGTGGTGACAGAGCAGCTGCAAGATGCAGTGAACTATCGTGCCGAAGGTGCAAGGCTTTGACATTTGATGATGTCGGGCACCTTTGTATATAGTGGTTGCGATGAACCTCGCCGTGGGTCACCAACTCGTCTAGGCGCAATTTTAGATGCACTGAATTATTCTCCTGACATGAAGGTGGACAAATTTTCCCTTCCGTCCAATACCATGTAAACACCGGCGCCGTCTGCAAACTTGCAGTTCCCTTGTCAACCCAATCCGCAAGAACAAAGTAGACTAAGAAACTCAATGACCAAACGTGAGGCCTGGACATCGCATCGTCGCATCAGAGTAGTTCTTCACAGGTCCAATCTTCATACCTTTCGAAAAGGAGTGTCAGCATAGAAATGTAACTCATCCAGGCTGAAACACACACCATCCATCAGGTAAATATCTCCGAACCACCAAAGGGATCTTCTTCTCCCGCAGCTCCTTAATAGCAATCTGCAACGGATCCGTCTCCCCTTCCAAATCCACGAGCACCGGCGCATTCATACTAAAGCCACAATCAGCCCCGACCGAGAGAGCGCCCCCACCCCCTACCCCCCCTCAACACGCTACAACGCGGCACTCTCAACTCAAAACCATACCTAATCTGCAGCGCTCTGGTCCCTAACACCCTCGCCCTCTCATACTTCGTCAAATACGGCGTCGTCGACCTCTTATCGTCCGCTATCCTCTTCTCCCTCAGCCCGACCACGGCGTTTTTCCTCGTCGCGGCGGCTGCGCTCGGATCACCCGTGACGACCGTCCGCTCGCCGTTCGCGCCGTCCACGCCGTTCGGGCGCTGCGCGCTGGGGTCGTAGTCGCCGCCGTTCTGGCCTTCATGGCCGCCGCCGTTCGGGCGGGTGGTGCCGTCGGCGTTTTCGATGTGGTCGGGGTCTTCGGGGTCGATGGGTTCTTCGTCGTCAAAGGTGGGTTCGTCGGGCTCGTAGGGCTCGTAGCTAGATGGGGGGAGTTGGGTTAGCTGTGAGTATGTTGATGCAGCAGGTCATGTGCTGCGTGAGCGCTGTTGGGTTGGGTGGCGGAGGTGCCTGGGGCTTGGGTTTGTGTGTAGGGGCACCTGCTACTCACCCGTCGTCGCCGCCGTCGTCTCCTCCGTAGTCCGACATAATTAGGAGGATTCCTTGAAGAGCCGGGCGAGAGTTATGGATGGTGCGCGTTTGCGATTGGCGAGCATTTAGTGGTGAAGCTGTGGAAAGTCACTAAGTACGGGCGCAAAGCTTTCAAGATGAAAGCTGAGGCTGAAGATCTCCCGCTTTGTCAAACCCAGTTCCGCAACTTTTTGGTACCATGCCCAAACAGGACATTTTGAAGTGAACCTACAACTAAATATTACTATCTATCAAATTGAAAAAATGATTAATTAGTGATAAGATTATATTATGATATACACAAACCTACTATCTACCAAATCTTGGTATTGAAAATAAGATCAATAACAATGTTATCAACATACTGTGTTGACCTGCATCCTGCTCACGATTGTAGTCCCAGAAGCCTCCTATTGATATTTGACGACGTCTCAAAGTCGAAAGTCTTGTATCGATAAAGAGCACACTGACGCTATCTTTAACTCTTGGAATTTCATGTCTGATCGCACTACATCACATCTGACTCCGTGCCTTACAACAACTTACCTACTTTATCGGAGCTGACCTCTCCCATGCCAGTAAACTCGCCGAGCATTCGGACCCGCAAGACCGTCAGCATGGCTCGCCATCCTCCCTCACCATACCGCTATAGCAATATCCCAACCTCCCACTCCCTCACCCACCTCGCGACAACAAACCTGCAATCCTCATCCCCACCACCGCCCTAGCAACCCAGACCCAACCTTCCACTCCCACCCCTTCGCCCACCTCAAACCAGCAAAGATGATATCCCCCCTCGACCCCGTCCCCCTCCCCACCAGGCCACTCTACTCAATCCTCTGCCTCCACGGCAGCGGCACCTCCGCCCTCATCTTCTCAATCCAGACCATCCACATCCAACACGCGCTCCGGCAGCACTTCACCTTCATCTTCATCGACGCCCCCTTCGCCAGCGGCCCCGGGCCCGGCGTGCTGCCCGTCTTCGCCGACTGCGGGCCCTTCTACACCTGGCAGCAACCCAACACAACCTCGCCGGAACTCATGGCCCACGAGACGGCGGCGTGCGTCGCGGACGCCGTTGCGGACTGCGAGGCCCATGGCGGCGAGGTGGTGGGCGTCATGGGGATCTCGCAAGGGGCGCGCCTTGTGGCGGGGTTGTTGCTGGAGCGAGAACAAGGACAAGGAGGGGCAAGGGGAGGAGGAGGGTGGCTGGACGGCGTGCGGTTCGGGGTGCTGCTGAATGGGACGTTTCCGGCCATGCTGCCGGTGTCGGTGCCGGTGCCGGTGCCGGAGCTCGGGCAGGGAGAGGGGGGTGTGGGGGGTGGTGGCGGTGCCGACGCTGCATGTGCATGGCTTGCTGGATCCGTCTCTGGCGCAGAGTCGGGCGCTGCTGGGGGGACATTTTGAGAAGGGGCAGGCTGTCTTGTTGGAGAAGGGGGTTGGGCACCATCTGTTGAATCCGCAAGCAGATGTTGAGGGGTTCGTGAGTGTGCTTGTGAAGATGGATGAGGCGACGCGGGGGACGACGGCGGTGGCGGCGGAGGTGAAAGAGCTGCGCGTTCTGGAGTCGAGGTGGTTGGTTGGTGATGAATGGGTGGCGGTTGGTGGGGAGAGGGTTGGATGTGTATTGTTGGTTTGCAGATGGAGAGGGTGCCATGGTTTTGGCCGGAATTCTCTTCCGATCCTCTGTTCACGACTTGTCATGTCCGGATAAGTAAGGAGCGCCGTGAGAAAACTACAAATTTATGACCCCCTCATTAATCGAATCCCGGAGCAGTGCATGTGCGTTGGCTGGCTGCCAGGCACCATTGGGCGAGAACCAAGCCTCCGTGCTTCCGGCCGGACCGTCTCTCGTTCTGGGCTACCAAGCTTCAGAGGATCCTGGAGCGACGATGCGCAGATACTGTCATGGGAAGGTGGCGAGCTTGACGCTACCATCTTGACATAGCTCTGAAATGGACTAAGTATTATCTATTGCCAAGTTCTCCCTGGTTCGTGACAGCTGGCCCTGCTGCCGCCTCGAACCATGTTCAGCCCCTCAAATCACTTGTCGACCGTCGATTGGCAACGTCCCATATGACGGACAAACGTCGTAAAATCGAGGTCTCCGGATGCGGTGTGTTGCCGGGGGACCGTCACACGCCCCGTACCATCAATCGTCCGAAGATACTGTAGGACGCTCGGTCAGATCAGAAAGAAATTGGTTGTTCTTGCCGGTGGCCATTCTCTCTACTGCTACCATTTGACACAAGGGGGGGGAAGTAGCACGACGACTACGTGTCACAGTCAGGGAGGGGCTTGGAAGCTGACCACCCAGGTCCGAGATGGTCACACGGATCGATTCAGTTGATCGGTGACAGGAGGGAATTTTCAGCCGACAAATCTGACCTTCCAGAAGGTCTCTGAAGATCAATCAAATTGAGGTTTCAACTTCATCGAAATACCTTAGGTAGGTACATTTCAAAATGTATTGGAGTTTCTCAATATACCTTAGGTACTTCTGATGTGTCGCAACTCTACCTTAGCTTTGATATACCTTCTCCATATAGGTACTTTTAACCCTAATCACCTGACCTCCAAACCCTAACAGCCTAACCTCATGCGCTAACTCTCAATATATCGTGAGTTAATTGAGGCTCTGAACGACTTACCAAAGCTCACATTCAGATCCCTGTACCTAGAACCCTAATATTACCGAAGCCACCTCAATAGCAACGGACGGACTCTCCGTAAACCAAGTGACCGGCGTCCCGTGCCGACCGGGCAGTCCCTGTATTGACACGTCGGGTAGAAAGTTGCAGAAACTAGGGATACGAAGGCTGTTACGCTATTCATGGGTGACACGGACAAAGTTGTGTGTGTGAGAAAGCAAGAACTTAAGGCTGAACAGTTGGCTTATTATATGTCCAGTCACTGTCCTAGCGTACGTACGGAGTACCTTACCACTGTACCTACCGTACCTTACAACCTAAGGTACTGTACGCAACTTTCTACCCTACCCGAGGCGTAGTGGCCAGAAGCTTAAGGTAAGTAAAGTTAAGGTATCTGCAAGTCAGCTCGCTTCCAAGGTCTGCGCACGATTTTCGAGGTCCGACATGGAAAGGATAGCCGCACCATGTACGGTACTACGTCCGTAGCAGAGGTTTTCCATGCTGCGCACTGGCGTCCTTCTACGACCTATGATATATTGGGCGTTTTCCAGAGACTTGTGACCCAGATCCGAGAGCATGGATCAGGGTCGACAGGAGCGCAGGCGCGCAGGCGGTGAGTGGGGATCAAGCCCTAAAAGATTGTTGTGCTATTACTGGAACGTACGGTGTCAAGGTAAGTGGGGATAATAAGCTAGACGGAAATACAAGCCATTCCGTGTCCAGCTCCCCTTGCCTGACCGAACTAGTTGGCCTCAGTCCGAGCCCACCCATGTCAAGCGTCTTCATCTGAGCAATCGAGTCTTCTCCAGTGACCTAATCCTGCGTCTTGCGACCTCTGACCCGATCCACAAACTGCTCCGGCTGATGCCTATACGAGATCCAGAAAGCCTCACCGGGCAATTCCGCAGATCTCCAGCCAGCCTCCTTGAAGGTTGAAACCTTGTGCGAATTCTTCTCCTCTCACTTCTTGGCAACCTTGCCGTCCTTGCTGCAGATCTCAAAGGCGTGCTTGTAATCAATCCGATGCCAAGAGTCCCCTAAAATAACCGTACAGCGTCAACTCACGCAACCGGAACTCTGCGTGGTAGGCCGGGAGCGTGTCGTTGAACTGTCATCGATGACAACTCGAGTATGAAGTCACCCCTGAGTGTACTCTGGCCTTCACCCGTTCCGCCGTTCGGAAAGCCCTGAATTCGTAGTCACAGGTGTTGTGGTTCCCATTGGTGAAGGTGTTGCATCGCAGCTGACACACTCTTCCAGGTTGCCGTCGAAAGCGGGCGCAGTGCGGCGAAGTTGTATGTACCCGTGGCCATCATGGTGCCGCGGGAGATGTTGCAGTCGAAGTGGATGTCTTTTTTGGAGGTTGTCCACCACGGTATCATGGAATTGAAAGAAACGCGGACCACATCGGTCGGGTTGACCAAGGACTAATAAAAGGCCCAGGAGCGGTCGAAGGATTGTGATAGGCTTCCAGAACGACTTGGGGCGTCAAGCAGACACTGCTTGTATGATGACTTCGGGATGCGACTCAACTGGGATGAATGAAAGCTAGGGACTGCTCGTTTTCAACGCCACGGGTCAGCCATTTCTCGAGGGCATCCACGCAGTGTTCGCGGCTCTCAAGATGCCGACTTTGAGAGCATCACCCCTCTTGGCGGGTTTGGGTGGGGCGGGCCGAACGTCTGCCAGAGACGGCTATCCCAGGCCGACTGACCAAAGTTGCCATCTCGTCGGTCTTCTCTTCCCGGCCATCGGTGTGTCGGTCCTCGTTGCATGTTGCATTGGAGACGCACTCTCACCGTTTGGCAAGTTTGTCCACGAATGGTACCAGTTCAGCCTACAAGGCTCGACGTGTTGGAGTGTTCAAGCTCAAGGTTGAAGCAAGATGCAGGCAAGCAAGCAGAGGGTCGATGTTGGTGGTAGGTAAAGGTAGAGGAGGTCTTGGTGGAAGGTAGAGAAAGTTGGGCCGAACTTCAGTCTAATCCCGTCTGGTACCTAAGGTAGGAACGAGGGCAACAGCTCAGGGACTCAATATGATAAGACACTCAGGTAATCAAACTGACTGTGAAGTGGAAGATCAATGATTATTAATGATTAATGATTTATAATGTGTTGCAAGATTACCGGTAGGTAGGTAACGTATAATCAAGCGTTCTCTTGCTAGGGTTGATTGATAAGGTAATGGTGATATAGATAAGGGCAGCAATTTATTAGCCCCCAACGGGCCGACTAGCGGGTCGTGCCGCTCCTGGCTTGCCACGTGGTTTAGCGGATCAGGCCATTAGTAGGTACCTTAAGGTAAGCTAAGCTCGGCTAAATTGTTAGTACAGCACTCACCACCTCGTCACCTCCCTTACCTCCGTACAGTACCTCCAAAAGCTGGAGGTTACGGCCTTACCGGTTCGTCGCCAAGGCAGGGCTGTGGGTAATACGAAGGCTATAGATCAGCTCTAAACTCCAAACAACTCATGAGGCAATATCGAAGTTCTCCCCGTTCACGTTTCGAAGTAAAGACTGGATCTGACCTTTCCAAAAGCTGCCAATTCTGACAAGACACGGGTTGACCCCCATCCCAAATTAGCACGTGTCCGTCAAGCAAAGCACGAAGCAAGCGAGGCAGTTACCGTACTTCGTACTTGTACAGTACCCTACCTTACCCTTAAGGTACCTTAGATTCCGGCCGAGTTGGACCAATGGTGGTGGCATTTCTGGCACACCCATCCATCGAACGGCCACGACGAGCCAGAGCCAGAGCCAGAGCCAGAGCCAGAGCCATGAATTCAACAGCTATCAATGCTCACAAAATGCTTTCTTCTCATTAATCAATAATCCATTGGCCTTACCAGCCACTCCGTCCATCTCTTCGTCTACCAGGTGCCGTTGTCCCTGCATGCAAATCCAAAACAAAACCCTCCGACGATAAGGTAAGGTAGTTGCGGTATCTGATGAACTTCATTAATATTGCCATTGTTATTTATGATTTATTATCAAGGCATGATTGAATGGACTCCTCACATACCTTACGCACCTAAGGAGCTACTTCGTATATTGTGTTTTGCAAAAAGGCTAGTCTTGGCCGCAGCTGAACACTCAATCACCGCTGCTTTCCACCTGGACATCTATCTGACTTGCACATCCCTGATTCCACAATGCCTTGCCGCTCGTACTCAACCTGTTCTGGATGCGCGGCTGAGTCAAAGTCAACATGCAGCCCGGTGCGCTACACATCTAGCCTCTCAACCCCGCAGATAAGCCGCTCTGGAAGGAGGGTTGACTTTCCTTCTTCAGCCGTTGCGTGAGGACGACGGTTAGATATAGAACGGGCGAGGTGCTGTACGACATCCCTTTCTTTGGAGCCTTTGTCGGTCCAACTCTTGGTTGACTTGACTGTATCTGTGATGGCGCCGACGTCGACCTCAACCTCAACCACTCCGGCGACGATGCCAAGGCGTCAATCTTGTGATCGATGCCACGGCCAGAAGCTGCGATGCACCCGTACCGGCAACGGCGACAGGGACGCATGCAACCGGTGTTTCCGTCAAGGCGTGCAGTGTGTATATAGCTCGAGCTTGCCCAAGGGCCACCCCAGCATGTACCGCTTGGCCGATATCTCTTCTTCCGAATCTCGCGCCGTCACGCCTGTCACATCCGAGTCGCGTCGTTAACATTCAGCCAGCCCTCGTACTCCGACCGCCGATGCCAACGCAAATGGCAATGTCAATGCCAATGCCAACGCCAACGCCAATGCCAACGCCAACGCCAATGCCAACGCCAATGCGAATCTAATGGAGGACGTACTGCTGGCCGAACCGATGGACACGTCCATGTGGCCATGGGCAGCGCCTTTGAGCTGGAACGATCTGCAACTAGGCGAGAGCAAGCACGACTCGAGCCAGTGGACATCAAACTTGCACACCATGGATCACCCTCAGAATGATACTGGCACGGCATTTCTCGACTCCTTTCAAAGTGTGACGGACTGGGCTCCCACAGCGAACGGTGACAGTGATGGAAGCGCTCGAGGGTGCCTTCTATCACCGCCTCATCGTTATGATCACGGTCCCAACCTCGGAATTGATCTTTTCGAGAGCAACGGCAGCATCACCACCCCTAGCATCGACAAGAACGGCCCTGACGCCGGTATCGCGCAGCTCTCCCAGCGAAGCACGCGTCTTTACCCCCTGCATCGCTCAAGCTGCGCTCTGGCCGAAAACGGCGGATCATTAGATCCACCAAAGGGCCGAAATTCAGCCCGTCAAAGCCCGCTCATCGATGATGCCGCCTTCAAATCGGTGGCCGTATGGCTCGTCCATGCCTCCTCCAACATGGATTGGGTTTTAAGCAATCCTGCGCTCGAGACAACCCCAACGGGCAACACCCTGCACGACGCCTTCTCCGCCTCGCACCATCTGCTCGGTTACCCTGCGATGGGGTGTCTGGATGTGGCCTGGTGGTTGGTAATTTATGGTATCTATCCAGTGGTTCCGCGTTGCGGTGTTGCGAGTGCATAGGGTTTGGATGGTGGGATGAGGTGGATTATATAATCACACAAGGAGTTTGCCACCTCAGCACTGAGGTGAAAGTAAATAATAACATGTCTTTCTGACTAAGCAAGACTTCTATCATAACTGTAAATCTTCTATACATTCTGAATTTAAATCTTTATAACTATTCACAATTTCATCATCATCAACTTTACACACTTGTAAATAAGCTTTTCTAATGCTATAGCTACTAACACAGCTTTCTATTATCTAAAGATTAGATCTAAAAGCTGTTTAAAAGATTTAAAGTTTTAATTTATACTTTATATTAGATTTACTCATTAACTCATTTTTACTTTTTAAAACATTACACAGATCTTAACAGACACTGTATTAATCATGTTGAACATTAAATAAATTAATATAAATGCTGTACAGAAATTTACTGCATTTATATAATTTAATGCAATCTTTACTTTTCTTACATAAATTATGTAAAATGCTGTTTTGACTTATATTAAATCTACATTAACATTAAATATAACTGCTTCAATCTTAACATTTAATGATATCTATCTGTATGAGACAAAACACTATGCAAAATGTATAAAGAAGTCATAAATAATAAAGTAGCTAAAAAAACATATTTATACAACATTATATTGATTTTAGAAAGATCTGAGTAAAGATGATATAGAAGATGATAGAATTTGTATAGTTTATATATAATATATAAGAGATTTGTATTAATTCTGTATAAATTTAAAATTGTATATATCATATTAAAGAAATGTTGTTGCACTTAATTGAGTTCATTGAAGAGAACAATGAGAATATATATAAATTATATTAAAAGTTTTTAATCTTTACTGAATCATTTAAGAACTACATAAAGATAAATAAAATCTGTAATAATGTCTGCTTTAATTGTGTATATAATGATGATAAAAGACAGTACATATTGATAGAAGAGATTGCTGCTGTTAAGAAGAGCAAGAAGAAGAATGTGTAAAGTAATAAAAATTTTAATAATATTCATATAAAGCTATATTGATCTGTGCAAAAGAGATTGATTTTGATGTGTAAATAATTAAAAAATTTATTAAAAAGAAATATAAACATAATAAGACTTTTTACAGCACTGCTTAAAGCTGAATTGACACTGTTTATGTATTAAAGAAGACTGTTTATATCTTAAAGATGTTTAAAAGTGCTTTTAAAATTTTAAAATGTCATGATAAAATGAGTTATGTAGAGATATATATTAAAATGAAATATTATTATAATAAGCTTTCTAATCTGTACTGAGAGCTTAAAGACATTAAAAAGTTTAAAGAAATTATTTAAAGATTTGTATAGAATTATATAAAGATGTAATAAAGCTGAGTAGATAAAACAGTAAAGTGTATAATGACATCTATAATTTAAATAATGTTAATAAAGATGAATTTAATCACTTTACAATGCTGTACAGTGTCATAACAACATTTAACATAAATATAATAAACTAAATTAAGACTTCTAAATATACTATATTGTCTGTAAGAATCTACACATTAAATATAAATAAAATAGACAGTCTGTTAATGTCTGTAACTTTAGACAAAATCACATATAACTGATTATAATTGAAGTAAAAACTTCACAAATTAATTTTAACAGTCTTTAATGATTAACTTTAAGTTTTGTTTACTGTCATTGCAAAACATAAATGAATAGAAAACTGCTTATAAGTTAAGATTCATAACTAATCATTCTCATTAATGTTAAATTTAAATCTAAACAGAATTCATTTCTATTCATTAAAATACTTATTTAGTATGTAAGTCTCAATGCAGTTTCTGTGCAGATAAATGACAGTTAAATAAGTATCATTATAGAGATCTTTTTTAGAGAAAAGATTCTAAATAAAAATGATAGATGTTTTTATTTTTAAATAAAGATAAATAGATGTCAATAAAGATAAAGATAAGCTCTGTAAGAACTCTGTAAAAAATTAATAATTTTTATTTTTTTCATTTATATTTGCTGTATTCATCAACTTAAATGCATGCACATCTTTATGTATCTTATTCAGTACATACTCATTGAACTTAATAACAGTATTATTTTATAAGATAAAAATAATATAATTGTCAAAAAAGTGTAATGTATGTACAGCATGATGCAGATTTACAGAAGAATATATATAATCATAAAAGTTTTGTAAAGATTAAAATTAATAAGTAATCTTGTTAAAAGGTGACACCACACTAATAGCATAGCTATTATAAGTTATACATCTAACACTCTCCCTAACTCACAATCAGCCCATGACCAGCTCACAGATGTAAAGAGTGCACACAGATAGTGGTTCAAACTCATAACCTTTTGAACTTACTCTCTCATCATGAACTTGAATCATCAGCAGAGGTGATCTAGGCATCATTTTACACAAGTTATCACACACTAACCTGAGCTCATAACCTGTTAAAAGGTGGCACCACACTAATAGCATAGCTATTGTGAGTTATACATCTAACAAATCTGTATAAATAGAGCAATAACTTTATAGTGATAAATTTAATAAGATATGACTGCAATTCAGTTTATAAAGACTTAATTATCAGCATTTAAATAAACATATATATTTCTGTACAATCTCAATACAGACAGCTGAGATCACAGATTAGCTCATTAAATATAGATATTAATTTACAAAACTTTATTTTCTTTTTATACAATAAATAAAGTCTGTGCAAAGTCTTTATTCAAAATTATTAATATATCTTTAAATAAAATATTGAATTGTCTGATGTTCTGTAGAATAAAATTCATTACATAAAAGTTATATTTATACTGTATGAGAATCTCATTCTATATGATTAAAGCTGTGCAGCACAGTAGATTAATGAGTATAAATTTATAATTAATAAAATATATATTTAACTCTGTACAGATCAGTGAGATCTTAAACAGTAAATGTAAGATTTAATTATTAGAAAGTAACAGTGCTGTAATATTTAAAGATGCTACATACAGAATCATTTTCTTATCTGTATAAAAGTAATAATAAAATAATTAATAAAGAAAGATCTTTTCTGTATCTGCTAAACTCTAAACAAAGAAGTAAGTAGTGCTTGAATTCTGTTTAATAACTGCAGAAATGATGTTAAAATAGTAACATTAATTATTATTTATTTATTATATATTTTGATCTCTTAATTAAGTCTGTTCAGCTAAATTATATTTTAACTTCATTTATATTAAGTTGTTCTGATGTATGCACTGTCAGTTCAGAACTAAAAAAAATATATTAAAGTTTAAAAGACTTTAATTACATTCTGTAAGTTCTTAATCAATAAGAAAGAGATTATAATTAAAATGAGTATCAATAAAGTCTGATAAAATATATATAAAAAGATTTATCTGTTTATTTAAGTCATTATAAATGTTGTTTTTAAACTATTCTTATAAGATCTGAGATTCTGTAATGTTGTTATGTATAAGTGTAGTAATTAGCAAAATTTATAATATAGATTCAGAAAAGAACTGAACAGTCTTTATAAAGTAAGCAATTCATTCTTTATTATCTTTAAGTAATCTGTGAGCAACATATATTTATTGAAAAATTACATAAATATATTTATTCACTGTATGTAGCTTTTCAAAGCTCTGTAACTCATAAATAACTATTAAAAATAATTATAAATAAAATCTTTTCTCTGTTATAGAACTGCAATGATATATGTAGTTAATGACAGTATTACATTAATGAGATATTTAGTGCTATATACTCTTCTTAAAATGATAAATATAGTGTGTAAAAAACTTTTAATATAAATATACATATTTATCTGTATGCTGTCAATTGTATTTAAATAAGACTGTAAAAGTTAATTTAAAATTATTTATAATCTTATAAAACTCTTATAAAATTGCATTCTCTTTAAAGAACATTGTCTGCTTATTAAGTAGATAAGTAATGAATTTTATTATTGATGAATTCTTATAATAACTGTTAAACTTAAACAGACATGCAACAGTCTGTATAGAACTGATATATTAATTTTATAAATATTGTATAATTTTATTTAAATTGAGCTGTAATTGCACAGTAATTTAATCTTCATTCTTGTAAATGTATTTGTGAATGTACTTAATGATCTTTACAGAAGCATAAATCTTCACATTAATATATGTGTTGTACTGTCTGATTAGATAAAGATTGTATGAAATAATTTAGACATTGTTTATAATTATTCTTTAATTATGCACTGTCTTAATTCATATGCATTCATCATTACAACATCAATATAAAAAGTATTCATCTTCTTGAATTACAGTCTCTGTTTAATACTGCTTTGAAAAATGTTTTAAACATCACTGTACAAAGTTATTTGTTGCTTTCATTATGTAAGAAGTAATTGAATTGTATTCATCATAAGATTTATGTATTAACTAAGTTTTAATAATCTTTATTAATGATTTATTCTAATTTAAATCAGAGCTGAGCAGCTCTGCATAGATAATCTTATCTATATAATTTTAATTTAGAAAGTTATTCTCTCAGTATAAGAAAAAAAGACAGTACAGATGTGACAGATCTTTTTTGTGATATTTTACAATTTATATTATATTTAAATATTATTTCAATACAGTTCATAAGTTCTTAAGCAGAGTCTTCTTCTTAAGTTTAAAAATTTATATAATGATGTTAAATCAATCTTATATTGTCTATGCAGAATATAGTGCAAACTGTATTTTAAATTAATTTGAATTTACAATGAAGATAATAAACAGTATAGATTTATCAAAATGTCATATAATGATTATTAAGTTCTGAAAGAGCTACTATATATGTTTGTCATTATCTGAATAGATTAATAACAGAATGATTTGATGTTTAATAGCTTCTTTATTTAAATTATTATAAATTAACATATCTGCAATGTCATTATATAGATCTAAATAAATTATATTTTAATATATACAAAGATAGTTTAGTCTGTTCTGATCAATGATGACATATATATTGCAGATATACTGCTGCAGAAGTTTATCTGTATGCAGTATAGTGATAAATTAATCTGCATAAAAATATAATTAATATTGAAAATATACATAACAACTATACTGCTCTTATATATGAATCTTATTAACATTTTAAAGTTATAAGCTTCATGTTCAGTCTGATTGATTGATAGAAAAGATTAAAACATAATGAAGTGATATGTATGCAGCATTACTATGCTCAATATAATGAAAGTGTAACTTTACATTAAATAATTAACATTTTACAATGACAATGTTTTGAAAGTAAATCTTATCATACTTATTTAAAAGAAACATAACAATCTCATTATTGACTGACAAGTTATGTCAATGTTAATCAGATTTAGACTTCATTATCAGTTATATTTATGAATTTATTACAATTTTTACAAGATCATTTTCAGCATTCAGACACTTCTATACAATCTTGTAATATTTAATGAATAAGTTTTAACAGATTCACAGCATTTCTTTAAGATGTTGAAGTAGTTCTTAATAAAGAGTTAAGTTTTTGACTTAAATGTTGTGCAGAGACATAAATAGAATTATAAAAATATAATTATATAAAGAAGAGTTGCTTTTCATTTAGAATGTATAAAGAACTCTGTAAATAATAAAGTTCATTTTAAATTTAAAAGAACAGAATTTTATCTTACTCTGTAATTTGTTAATTAGATATATATATGCAGAATGTAAACATAAATATATTGTTATAATCTTAAATATTCTTTTAAAAGTATCATATCTCAATGATATTGTTCTGATAAAGTATGCAAAGAAGTACAAAAAATTTTATTTAAATCTATAAGCAGTCTGTCATTTCTGCTGCAGCAGTCTGTGAAGATATCTTTTGTAGAATTTTTGCAAATCATATTTATATACTTATTATGTCAATGCAGAGTTTTACACAATCTATATTTAATATTTATAGACTTAAGATTATGAAGCTTAACAGCATTATAGTTTATATAAAATCTTTATAAATTTAATTGAAAATCTATTTAACATTAATTCTGTCTTAAGAAAGATGTTGCAGATCTATAAGAAGAATATAAAATTAATTGTATATAATGTTTTTCTGATATACTTACTTTTGATGTAGATACAGATATTTGTGATTTTTATGAGAAAGATTTTGATTGTGATGATAAAGATGTAGATAATGTGTGAGAAGAATATAAAATTAATTATAAAATATATTTTCTTAATATGATGTTTTTTGACACAGAAACAGTGTCATGATATCACTATGTACTCATATCAAATCATAGTCAAATTTCTCACACAACAATTGATAAGTAAAGTACTATATAGACAGTCTTTACATACAAATCTTTTAAGTTTCTTAATTGTTAATCTTTATCAATATAAGATTTTAACATCAGAACTTCATTAAATAGCTGTTGTAATATAGTGTTTCACATTGTTATATATTTAACTCATCAGTCTCTTATAGATAAGAGACTTGTGAATTTACAATTTTAATAACTTTATCTTTTTAAAGAATGACAATTCATTACATTATAATATGTAGACTAAAAGTCAGCAAAACAAAACAGAGTCATTCTTTGATTATATTAAGATTTAAGTAATTTTTAAAGAATAAGAATCTGCAGAGATTCAGATTGTTATTTAAACTGCAGAGAAAAAGAATTAATATTTAAATAAATAGATCTGTCTAACTGAAATTAAACAGATTAATGATGAGAAAAGATGATGATTTATGAAAATTAATTGTGAACTATAAGTATTTAACATGCATAATGAGATCAACAAACTTCTAAGAGATAAAGATCTTCAAATCTTATCTAAGAAAAAATTATATACAGAATCTTTTTATATTTTCATCAGCTCTTTAAATTCAACATAGCAACATGCATTTAAAGTCTTGTATATACTTTCAGTAAAACAGACTTAATGACTAAAGAACTTATTTATATATAATGAGAAATTCATTTATAAACATACTGAGTTTATATGCAGTGCTGTAACAACATTTTATTTAATTTCTAAAAACTTCTTTAATGACTACAATAAAATCTTCTTTGTTATGCAGTTCTTAGCAGAAGAATCTTGAGATGCATGATTTTGTTACATTAATGAGAACAAACTTCTAAATAATAAATTATAAATATTCTTTTTAAAGTTTCTGCTTAATCTCATTGAGAACTCAGTGAACTGCAGACTTAATATAGTATAGAAATACTTAAAAATTATATAAAAATTTATTTAATTAATTTAAGCTTTTATAACATATTTTAACATGCTGAAGAATTAGCTCTTAAGCTATACAGAGAAACAGAGAATAAGTTATTTCTTTATAAAATTTTAATTAAAGATTTAAGCAATTTTAATTAACTATTAAAATTCTTTAAAGATAAGAAAAAGTTTAATAGCTTTAATCATTAAATTAAAGATTAATTAGCAATTCATAGATAATTATACAGTTTGAAGTCACATCATTAAGAAAATTTATAAGCATTATTTACATTTTTTCATTTAGACAGCAAAGTCACAGCAGAACAATCATCTCAACTTTGAGATTACAAAATTAAGTTATCATAACAATATAAATAAATCTCATTTTGAGACTGATGTTAAGAAGAATGACTGCTATAACTGTGAAAGATTAAATCATTTCATAAAGAATTATAGAAGTCTCTTAAAAAATCTTAATTACATTAAGATTAATGTAGTTAAGATAAAAAAAGACAGAGTCTCATTAATTATATTTTAGCAATGAAAATTAAATTAAAGATCATAAAGAAATCTAATATTATAAAAAAAAATTAAATCTAAATTAAATTCAGTTAAGTCTCTATCAGTGTATTGTTAAACACTGCAGCAGAGATCAATGTGATATTTTAGTAATACATTGTTATTTATTAATTAACATAAATTAATGTGAAACTTTTAAGATCAGAGCTTCTAAAGAGATAATATGTTTACTGTTATGATGCATATTTAATGAAGTATAAACTCATCAATAATTAAAAACAAAAGCAAACTGAAAAGCAATTATTCTATATCTTGAATAAAAATGAATCTAAATTCATCTTTGACCTTTTAGATCTGAAATGACAATGCATTTATATTGATTGTGACTTATACATATAATATTATAAGATAAAACAAATGTCTCTGATTATTAATGAGTTTGAAGTGTTTATCAACAACATTTAAAATTAACTTATTATTAACACATTGTTGATGATGTCTAAGTCAGACTCATCAATAACTGCTGTACATGTTGTTAACAATATATTGACACTATCTTAACAATATAATAAATACATAAATGTATTCTCTAAAGAGAATGCTGACAAGTTATTATCTCATTAAGATCATAATTATATCATAAAGACAGAGAGACATAAATTATTTTATGATTCACTTTACAATTTGTTAAAAACAGAGCTATAAGTGCTTAAAGAATATCTAGACAATGTCTTAACAAAAAAATAAATACAACATTTTGTTAACTCTGTAGAAGTATCAGTTCTGTTTATCTTAAAAAATGAAAAAAGCTTATATCTATATATTAATTACAAAAATCTTAACAAAATTACTGTTAAGAACTGTTACTCTCTGTTACTGATTAGTGAGACATTTAATCATTTAAGTAAAGTTAAGATGTTCATTAAACTAAATCTTAAGAATGCTTATTACTGCATTAGAATTAAGAAAGACAATAAGTGAAAGACTGCATTTTATATATATTATAATCATTTTAAATATATAATCATGTCATTTAAACTAATAAATGTCTCAGCAATCTTTCAAGTCTATATTAACTGAGCATTGACTGAGCTAATTGATGTTTTTTGTGTTAGATATATAACCCACGATAGCTGTGCTATTAGTGTGGTGCCACCTTTTAACAGGTTATGAGCCCGGGTTGGCGTAATGGTGTTGAACATGCGTTGGCTGCCTTACCCGCATAAGCCCAAGGTTATGAGTTCGAACCATGTTGCGTGCGCATTCTTTCCGCCTGTGAGAAGCTGGGTAAGCGACGTATGAGCGTGCCGGCCGATCGCGGGTTAGGGGGAGTGTTAGATATATAACCCACGATAGCTGTGCTATTAGTGTGGTGCCACCTTTTAACATTTTGTATAATATATTTAAATAATATTCTGATCTATTTCAGTTCTCTAAAAGAACATCAGAGTCATGTGAAACAAATTTTGAAGTGACTTTAACAGTTTAAATTGTATGCAAATTTAAAGAAGTGTACTTTTTATATTACATAAATAAAATTTCTTAAGTTTATTATCTTCACTACTGATGTTTTGATGAATTAACAATGAATCAAAATCATAAAGAAATGACTGATATCTAGAAACTACTGTAAGATATAAATATTTTTAGAATTTACAAACTTTTACTGTTACTTTATACAGAGATATTCTAAGATCACTGCTTCTTTAACTGATCTATTAAAAGACAGCAAGAACAGCAAGAAGATAGATGTCTTTGAGTAATTATAAATGATAATGTAAGCATTTTATAAATTTCATAATGTCTTTACATAAACATCTATTTTAACACACTTTAACTCAGAGCTAAGAGCTCAGATTAAAACTAATGTCTTAATAGTTAAGTTAATAAATATTTATTTACAGCTTCAGATGAATGTTCAATGACACTTTATTGTCTTTTGATTAAGAAAGTTAAATCTAATTAAAACACACTATAAAACTCATAATCAAGAATTGTTAACAATCATGAAGACATTTAAACACTGACAACATTATCTTAAGAATAGTCATTACTTCATTGAGATATTCATGAACTACAATAATCTATAAGAATTTATAAATGTAAAATCATTACATAGAAGATAAGCACACTGAGTTATGAGATTAGCTGCTTATAATTTTATAATTATACATTAATCAGAAAAAACAAATCTCATTAATGTACTGTTGAGATGCTCTGACTACAAAGTCAAGAAGAACATAAATAGATTGCTGTCAACATTGCAATAAAAGCTGATTACATTATTTTAAAAATTAAAATCAAACATTACTGCTTTAATTAATCAGATCAATGCTTAATATTGAAAGAAATAAATACTTATGCTATACTATACTGTCTAGTGAAACCTCTAAACTATGTTGTCTATGAGCATGTCTTGATTAAGAGAGTTACAGAAGAAGTAAAAAGAATGTTGACTGCAGTTAATGTAAGTAGAGTCTTTACTCAGTCTTTGACATTAATTCTACTTCACTTTATAAAAGCAGCTAGAACATCACTTCTCAACACTCTTACTCAGTAAGGCTGCATCTATTGACTCTCACTGACAACAAACATCAGATGACTAAACACATCACTAAAAGTTCAACAAATCATTTAAGAATTTAACTAATCATTAACAGTGAGTCTTATGAGTTCAATGAATCACTTAAAGATCTGCTTAAATAGAGACTTAATAAGTCTGTTGATAATTATCTCTTAACTGAGCACAAAGTCTATCTGAATCTGATTGCACTTATGCAAATTGCAGATGTTGTGATAGAAGACATTGATGTGCTTTAATTACTCATGTATATATACATTCTTGATTAAGATCAAGACAACTTAATTGTTTTCTTCAAGCTAAATGAATAAAGATGCTCAATGAGCTTCATTCTCTTAAATACTTATGCAGTATAAATTAACTTTAAGATATTTATCTATGTTTATGTCTCTTAACATCTGTTCAAGCCAGATCTCAGTCTTTATGCACATTGACATAGTTATGTATTCAGTTTCAGTGATTAAGATGACAACAAACTTCTGTTTTTGATTTATTCACAACACTGATTCATCTTTAAGCATATAGATGCACTCTAAGATTGATTTTCAATTCTACTTATTCAAAGCATAGTTGAAGTCAGAGTATTTAAGCATTGCTTGACTTTTATTAAAGCTGTACATGATGCTGAGATTAATGATTGATCTTATGTACTGCAGTAATTTCTTAAGTGTGTGTTCATGATGCTCTGCAGAATCACTGAGATATTGACTTAATTAATTTAGTGTGAAGACAATGTCTGATCAAGTATGAATTACTGCATACATTAAACTTTTAATTGTCTGTTAATACTGTCTTTAATCTATTCTTTGATCAGTTAAGTCAACAGAGTAAAGAATGTCATATTTATTAAGTGAAATGCTGATGACTCTATGCTTGTCAGATTGCATGTAAAGATTCTTTAATATCTTGTTCACATAATGAGTCTGATTCAGGCACAGGATTCTCATTTTGTGATTATGTATAACTTAAATGTCAAGAATTTTCTGTGTCTTTCTTAAGTTCTTAACTTTGAACATGCTCACAAGAGCTTGCTTAAATCAGAGAATGTGTAACAGATTTGTTGAAGTCATAACAATATTGTTTATATAAAGAAGCAGCATAATTCTTTTAATGCTGTGAAGAAGAAGACAGAGATCAGTCTTGCTTTGATGAAAACTTAACTTAAGTAGTTCAGTAACACATTGTTTATGTTAGTTCTGTGTGACTTGCTTAAGATCATAAAGGCTGTGCAGTATGTGCAGAATATGATTAGATGTGATATTGACTTTAGAAGAAGATGTTATATAGATTATTTTCTTTAAAAAGAATTCTGTAAAGATGTTATTGACATTCACTTAATGACACTCTAGATTCTTAAGTGCAACAATAGTCAGAAAGACTTGCAGAATGTTAAATTTAATAATAAGAATAAAGATGTTCTTATAGTCAACACTGTATGTCTGTGAGAAGCCTCTTGTCACAAGTCTTGTCTTAAACTTATTTAAGAATTCATTGATGTTCAGCTTGAATTTAAAGACTCATTTACTAATCACAATGTTGACTCTTCTTAATGACACAGTCTCTTCTCATATTTCATTTGCTGTCAAGACTGTCAGCTTTACATGAATAACATTCTTTCACATTTCTTTTCAGATTGAGTCTCTCACTGCTTCAGTATAGATAGCAGATGTCAAAATATCAGATCTAATCACAGAGTCTTCTTTGTCTGTAAAGAATGCTGTAAGTGTCAGCATGATTCTTAATATTTTAATTGAGAACTCATTCACATCTTAATTATTGTCATTGTTGTCTCTCTTTTATTTTAAGATCTCAACACACAGAAAGATTCTGACTTCTTTGAGTGTCACTGTCTTAATTTAATCAGTGTTGATCTTCTTATCTGATGACTTGTCTAGATTAACTGCAGTTAACTTTATCTCATGTTATTTATCTTAAGACTTATCAATTTTAATCATGATCAAGTTAAGCTACATCTTACTGTTCTAAGTTATGAATGCCTGATCTGAAGCTGTGATCTTCACAATGATTAACTTCTTTTATAAATGTTTAACAGATCTTCTATTCAAAAGAACATTTAATGTTTACTGTTGCAGTTTAAGATCAACAGTATTTTTCTTTTCACTTTCAGCAAACTTCACAGCATAATTCTTGATGATGCACTTGAGATCTGAAGCTCAAAGCTAATACTGCTTTATAATTTTCTCAATGTAGTTTATGAAGACTCTTACTTATTCTTAATTCATGAATTTGTCACATCTGTCTTCAGATAATAACTTGAGATCAATGTAGCTGTAGCATTTGCATTCTCATACATAAATGTAATTGATGAATGACTTCACATCAGTGAAAGCTTTCTCAGAAGTCATTTACTTATCATTAATTAAGAAATCAATTGTTGTTCAATTGTAAAGATAAACATCTGTCTATGCTGTCTGCACTCAGAACTCTATTGACAGTTATATCTCTTTAATTATGATGTGTACTGAGTTCTCAGTGATTCAGATGACTCTTTCAGCAATGTCATTTTAAATTGACATGTAGAGCACTGTGTATTGCAGTGTAATGTTAAGAGACTTGCATCAGTTGTTCAGAGTGAACTTCAACTTTATTTTGTTGTTGCTTTATACAGCAAGAACCTTTACATCAATTTAAAGTTCAGTCTTCAGTCATCATTCTTGCAGTGTCTGTAAGATTTCATCATGTTGCTTCAGCAGTATCATTCACATCTTTCAGAAATGATTATCTACTATCTTCAGAAAGTACTGATATTCATTAAATGACAAGAATAATGAGCTGTATATGTCAATAAAGATAAAAACAAGAATGTTAGTCTTTCTTTTGCTTACAGTGTGATCTTGCTTGTTGATGAACTTAATTAGAGCATAAATCTCATATATATTCTTATTGTTCTCAACAATGAAAATTGACTTTTCAAGAATTGTCATCTTGTGAAGATCATGTAACTTTGCAGAATTAAGATGAACAAATCATCAATGTCAAAGTCTGTAAGTCTTGATCTTTTCATTCAATGATATAGTGTCAACATCTAAGAAGTTAATCATAAGATTATGCTCATGAGTCTGAACATGTAAGCTTATATCTGAAGCAGTAACAGAGAAGATGATCTCTGAATGTAATGTGTATACTGCAGATATCAAAGCAAATTCATTAAGACTCTTTGCAATATACTTAACTATATAGACTTTATCTCACTCTAATGCTTCTATTATAGTCTTATCATGCTTATCACACATCTGAAGACAGTATTGATCAAAGCTTTTATGCAGTTTCATTTTGCACATTCACTTTTCTGACAGAAGATTGATCTTAAGTTTAGACATGTAAAGTGTTGAACTCAGTCTTACAGAATTTTCTGACTTAACTTGCATAATAATCACTTCACAATAATGAGAATATAAATGTCTTTTCTTAATTTTAATTTGCTGACATCTCATTCATATAAGAAGATCACTGAAGAGTTGAAGTTAATCAATTATGTATAAGAAGAATTCAGAGTCTGCAACTCATTCAGATTTAAGTATCTTACTGACAGTTTTCTTAAACAGAGCAGCAATTTCATTGTTAACTTTCTCTTTCTCTTTAAATTCAGAGAAGAAGTCATCATTATTACTGTCATTAATTTTTGCATTAAAGACTCTGTGTCTCTTTTCTTTTTCTTTATAGACTGACTTCTAATACAACTTAACTGCAGTCAATCTGCTTATCTTCTTTTAAGTATTTTGCTTGATGTCAGAAAGAAATTCACAATCTTTAATGAAGTGAAAGCTGTTGCAAAGAAAGCATTTAATAAAGCAACAAGAAGAATGATTACTGTCTGAGCTGAATGATCTGTAATAGTGTTGCTTAATATCAGTTGTGTAATGATTTAATGAACTGCAGTTCTAATTTATTAAACATTAATCTTCTTTCTGTTTGTCTGTTCACAAGACAATGACAGTCTTGTTAGTCTTAAGCTGTGTCTCTTTTTTTTAAAACTTTTATAAATCTCTCTTGATGTCTGAATTGTTCTGAGCATCAATGACATTGCAAATTATAATATACTTAACTGATAGCACTTAAAGCAGCATCTGAAATCATTAATCTGATTTAAACAATCTAATTATATCAGACTGAGTTGCAGCAATCTTTCTGCTGAGTTTGCTCAGATAAATTTATACTTCTTTAATAAATACATTCTCTGACATTCTGTATTCAACAAATTCTGTTAGATATTGTCTCTCAGTCATCTGCAGCTTCTTCTTATACTTAAACTTTAGTACATTTCAAACATTCTTTATGCTAATTTTGTTCATCAAATATTTTTGATCATCTGTGTTCATGCAGATAATAAGTCAATATAAGATTTTTGCATCAATTTTCTGACTTTTAAAGTCAAGACTGCTGAGAAAAAATGAGTCTAAGAATTCACTGATCAGTATGTTGACTGCTAAGACTTTAACAACATTTTATAGATCTTTTCTCATCAGTTATCTTCTCATAAGAATAAATCATTGATCACAGTTCTCACAAGTGAGAATTGAAATGAGTTGTTGCTTTGCAAAGAAGTTGTTGAAGTTCATGATGATGATAGTTGACATGTAGTATAAGAAGTAAATAAAGTAAAATAACAATGTATGCATTGAAGATAATATAAGTAAAACAAATAGAAAGCTTTTGTGCCTCTTATTCTGTAAGATAATAATGCTTATTCATCTTGATGACTCATACTAAGCTATTGAAGAACAGTGCTTTCTAAGTAACTGTAAATGTTAATTTTTACTGAAACTGATTCTCTGTAAATCTTTCAAGCTAAACATACTCAGCTACTGCAGAACAGTGCTTTCTGAGCAACTGTAAATGTTAATTTTTGCTAAGATTGATTCTCTGTGAATCTTCTGAGTTAAATGTACTCAGCTGTTGCAAAATGCTAATTCTGCTAAAGTTAAATTTATCATGAATCTCAATAGTCAGTGATACTGCTAAAGCTGAATTGATTATGAATCTTAATAGTTGACATACACAGCTATCATCAGTGTGCTGATTCTGCTAAAGTCAAATTTATTATAAATCTTTTATGGATCTCAAAAGCCAGCATACTTAACTATCATCACACTAGAAGTATGCACTTTCTCTGAGAAGCTTCTTGTTAATTTGAGCTCATAATCTATTGAAAGAAATGAATATTTATGCTATACTATGTTGTTTAGTGAAATTTCTAAACTGTGTTGCCTATGAGCATGTCTTGATTGAGAGAGTTACAGAAGAAGTAAAAAGAATGTTGACTGCAGTTAATGTAAATAGAGTCTTCACTTAGTCTCTGACACTAGTTCTATTTTGCTTTATAGAAGCAGCTAGAACATCACTTCTCAACACTTAAAGCTTAAATCTGTAAATTATGCTGATCATTTTATTAAAAAAATATCAATTAAGTACTTAGACTGAAGATCATGACTGTTAAGAATAAGTTAACAGAAGATTTAAAGAGTCTTTATTTAGAAATGAATTAAAGAATAATGATTATATATTTAGTTTATCTATACACAACATAATAGAAGAGCTGCTTAACTCTGTTGCTGAAATTACTGATTATAAATAGTTTATTTCATATACATTGATTCAGAAAGTAACTAACAGCAAAACAGTACATAATAAGAAGTAATTATTTTTTCTTGAACTTGTTCATCTCTTGCAGAACACTGATGTTTTAACAGTAAAGATGTAATAAGATTTAAAATCACAGAGTAACTGCAGTTATCAAGATATCAATGATAGTTTATGAATGTTTAATTTCACTAAATTATTTCATTACAAAAACAAGATATACATATTATTTAATGAAGTCATCAAGAATAAGTTTATAAAGCTGTATCATGATGATGTTTTAGCAGAACATTATAAAGTAAACAAAACAATTAACTTACTGTTTAGAAAGTATTATTGAATTAATATAATAAATAATGTTTAAGAATATGTTGCTTTATGTACTGTATGTTTAAGAGTTTAAATATTAAGACATTACTTATATAATGAATTACAGTTGTTGTCATTATCTACTCAATTATAAAAGAAAATAACAATGAATATAATCACTGACTTGCTGTTTAGCAGATAAGAAGCTAATGTTTATGACTTTATATTGATAATTGTAAATCATCTTATAAAGATAACTCAATATATTTCTGTCACTAAAAAACTCACTGTGATCAAGTTAGCTAACATATATATTAAACAGATCATATGTCACTATGAAGAACTCAGAGATATTGTCTTAAATTAAGAGTTAATTTTCATCAATATATATTGATTTGAATTCTGTTATTAACTTTAAATAAAGTAAAGATTAAGCATCATTTTTTATTTACAAACTGATGATTAAATCAAAAGATAGAATTAAATTCTAAAACATTATCTATATTGTTATTGTTGTGAAAAATAAGATAACTGAGTGTTCTTTTTATTAATGATAGAGTTTGCATATGTAAACAGAAAACATACAAGAATTAATTAAACATTATTTAAGATATTAATGAGTTATCACTTAAGAATTGCTCAACACATTGAGAACAATGCTTATAAAGAGAAGATGTTAGCAGTGAAAGATTAAGTACAGTAAATGAAGAAAATCTGTGTCACAATAATAAAGTAATGATAAGTTGCTGTAAAAGTGCAAGTTAAGTACTTTGACAAAAATCATATTCAAAAAAGCTATAATGTCAACAATCTAATGCTATTATTCATCAAGAACTTAAAGCAATGCAGATTAAGCAAGAAATTGTTGTATAAATTCATTAAATCTTTTTAAATTATTAATCTTATTAATAAACAAGTATACTAACTGATTCTGTCTGCTCATTACAGAATTCATAATGTATTTTATGTTTCATATTTAAAATTTCATAAATACTGTCTAAACAATAATTCTTTGTCAGAACTGCTCTTTTTAAACTTCATAAACAACAAGAAAGAATATAAGATTGAAGAGATCTTGAGTAAGAAATGAAGAAAAGAACAGTTACAATATGAAGTTAAGTAAATAAAGTATTTGACAGAATATAATGAGTGATTTTAAGTAAAGAATATGAAGAATGTGAAAGCATTGCAATAAGAATATGATGTAAGGACAGAGAAGAAGTGTAAGTGTAAATGAGATTTAAGAAATTAAAAACTTTTATTGAAAATATTTTACATAGTATTATTTAGAAGAAGTAAAGTCAAAATACAATTAATACATTAATAAAATGCTATTAAATCATTTTGTTATCTCTGCATTTACATCACTATCAGAAGCAAAAGACAAGAACAGTGACTACTTATTGATATTATAATTACTGTTAAAGTGACTGAGTCACAGCATTGAGTTATGAGAGCTTTTTAAGATGTTGTTATTTAATTGAAGAGAGAAAAGCTTATACTTAAAGTGAAGTAAGCAACATGATGATGACAGTAAAGCATAAGAAAATTAAGAGAACAAATTATAAAGTGAAAGATATTTAATATAAATGTTTACATTTGTTAGATATATAACTCATGATAGCTGTGGCTAAAAGTGTGGTGCCACCTTTTGACAGGTTATGAGCTCAGATTGATGTAATAATATTGAATATGTGTTGGCTGCCTTATCTGCATAAGCTCAAGGTTATGAGTTCAAACTATGTTGTGTGTGCATTCTTTTCACCTGTAAGAAGCTAAGTAAGCAACATATGAGCATGCTGGCTGATTGTGAGTTAGAGAGAGTGTTAGATATATAACTCACAATAGCTGTGGCTAAAAGTGTGGTACCATCTTTTAACAACATTACAGTAACTGTTTACTGCTCTTAAATTATGAACAGCAACAGATTGCAGATCTTTATAGATTTACAATGACTGCTGTGATGCTCTGCAACATAAATAATGTAGATGATGATATGCTTAATAAATGATGTCTATATATAATTAAGATGATGCTGAAGCTGAGACTGACAAACATCATTGACTGTTATGATGACAACATAATTAATAAGTATATATAAATTATTAATTTAACAATTAAAGAATGCAGAGATCTATTATCATTAATGCATCACAAGATAACAAGAAATTTTCTGTTAAACTGAATTGCATAACTTTTAAAGTGTCTTGCAATAGTTATAATTCTGATTTTCAATAATGTTACATTGACTGATGTTATTGCTGATATGTTTTGAACAGTAAAAACAACAGAAAAAATTTAATTTATTATTAATGTAATGATTATGATGCAGCATTAAGATGATGTCAGTGTGAATAAATAAAAAAATAAAGAAATTGCTAAAAGTATAATATTGTGAAGTGATGACATTCTTAAGAACTGAGATAAAAATAGAATTGAGATACAATATATATAATGATGTTACTGTAAAAGAGAGATGTTCATCAATTACAGTCTTGAGCTTGATACTCTTTTAAACAGTAAGTTTCTTACAAATCAATTACATTCTGAGAATGATGTTCTATGATGTTAACAGTGCAGCAATGATCATTAAGCAAGCATTTTCAATCAAATTTATTAATAATGACTTATCTGTGACTTGAAGAAGTGAGAATGAGGTGCAAAAAGACAGCATTTTATCATTAAAAAGATTAAATAAATACAATTACATCTATATACAGCAGTAAGATCTCTGCTGCTGTTTCTTTTATGCAACAACATTATTTAGAATGTATATTTTGTCATTATTATGTGAGCATTTTGTCAGCAAGTTTATCTTAAGACATTTATATTTCTTATGTTCAATATTCTTCTTTATCACATTCTGTTTCTGCATTTCATTTCAGCAGAGCAAATATGTTAATAATGTTATTTATAATATTTGTTACATTCTTAACTAACTTAGCTCTTACAGACTTGATCTTCAAGATTGACTTTAATAAGTTTATTAACTTGTCAGTGTTTAAGACTGTATTGATGAATAATATTTAATAATGAAAGCAACAGAAATCTGAAGATTTTTTGTTGTATTTCTTTATATTTGTATAAGTGCATCTCTTAGACTGCAACATTATTAAAATGTGTTGATGTCTTAAATGCTATACATATAAAAATTGCTGACAATCTCACTGAATTCTTAATAAAAGACATAATAAAAAAAACATTTCTTTTATTTTTCTTGATGATTATAATGTTACTGTTGTTACACTTTTGCTATTGTGTCATTTACAAAGTGTTATGAGAGAGAAGCATCATTCAAAGATATGAAGTTGCTATGACTTTAATATATTAAGATGTTGAAGATGAAATAAGTGCAAGTTGCATGTGAGAAAGAGTTCTTTATATATTATGATTAAACAAAGAGATCACTGATTTAATTAATTTGAAAATAAAGAAAAATTAATTTTACTTATATTTTGTGTATTATTCATCATCAAATAAAGCTGAATCATCATCTATTTAAATGCAGCAAACTTGAAGTATTGCATAAGATCATCAGTTTAGCTAAGATAGACAACAAGTAAAATATATAAAAATGTTAAGTGAATTATTATGTACATTTTGCTGACTTGATTTCACAGAATTACAATATATCTATAATGTTAATAATATGTTAATGTGCTGAAGAATCAGCACATAGAAGAAAAGACAATTATTATGATATTATTATGTGCTTATACTGAATTATAATCAAATTCTTTACACAACAATTGATAAGTAAAGTATTATATAGACAGTCTTTACATATAAATCTTTTAAGTTTCTTAGTTGTTAATCTTTATCAATATAAGATCTTAACATTAAAACTTCATTAAATAGCTGTTGTAAGATAGTGTCTTACATTGTTACATATCTTACTCATCAGTCTCTTATAGATAAGAGATTCATGAATTCACAAATAGATAATTGCAATCTCTGTAAAATCAATTTTAATTATAATATTTGTTGAATATAACTCACAATAGCTTTGCTATTAGTGTGGTGTCACCTTTTAACAGATTATGAGCTCAGATTAGTGAAGTAATTTCTTGTTTAAAATCTTATAGAGATATGTGTCTAGGTTATCTTAGTCAATGATTTAAGTTTATGATGAGAAAGTAAGCTCAAAGATTGTGAATTTAAATCATTATCTGCATGTACTCTTTATATCTGCAGGACACTGAATGTCATGATGTATGTGTGTGCTTTAGAGAATTGTGAATTAGAAAGAGTGTTAAATATAACTTATGATAGCTTTGCTATTAGTGTGGTGTCATCTTTTAACAATATTGAAAATATAAAAGATGTAAAAGATCTATGTAAAGAATGTAAAATCAATCTTAATTTATAATCTTTTTATGTATTTTTACTCAATACTGAAACAAAGATGTATAATCTCTGTAAGAATAATGTAAAATCTGTAATGTTATTGATTAAAGATTGTATAGATCTTTGTTAATTTAAATTAAAGTTGTGAAGTTAAATTTAATAATAATTAAAAGAAGAAAAGATCTATATAGAGAAAGTAAAACTTTGTAAAAGAAAAATAAGTAATTAAGAATAGATTGAGTATGTAAGTTTTAGATTTCATATATGACATTAGTGTCTATGAAAGAAATGTAAAAAATAGATTACAAAGTTTAGTTTTGTAATGTATTATTTGTAAGAGTTAAAGCTAATATTATAATTTTATATAATTTATAATTACATAACTTAGCTCTAAAAAATGATACTTTAATGTCTTAATTTAATCTAATGCATATAGAGTTAATAATAATCTGACTTATAAGTTAAGTTAAGTTTTTATAAAGTTATAGATGATCTTTTTAAACTTAACTTAACTTTACACTTAGTTTAATTAAGAAAGTCATTACATTGATAAGTTAAAAGATTACTTACAAATATAAGTAAAAATATTTTTACTTAAAGTGCTTTAAGCTCACTTTAAGCTCACTTTAAGCACACTTTAAGCATAATAGTTTAACTTAAAGCACTTTAAATTAAAGTTTATTATCAGTTTATAGTAACATTTTCTAATTTAATGACTTTATTAAGATGTTTAATGTTCATTAAACATTGTAACAGAATATTTAATGAATATTATAATTTTAAATTAATATATTTAATGAATCTTCAAATTAAATTTAAGTTAACTGTAATGTGAATGAATTTAGTAAATATATAAAGTTGTAAGCTAAGCATTATATACTTATTCTTAAGATAAAGTTGACACATATAAACATTAAGATGAGCAGAATACTAATGCAATAATATTTAAATTAAATTAAATTGCAATTTTCTTTATTAAATCATTGACATTGTTAAAAGGTGGCACCACACTAATAGCACAGCTATCATGAGTTATATATCTAACACTTTCCCTAACCCGCGATCGGCCCGCAACTGACCCGCAGGTGTAAAGGGTGCACACAGATGGTGGTTTGAACTTGTGACCTTTTGGACTTACTCTCTCACCATGAACTTGAACCACCGGCAGAGGTGGCCTAGGCGCCACTTTATGCAAGTTATCACACACTAACCCAGGCTCATAACCTGTTAAAAGGTGGCACCACACTAATAGCACAGCTATCATAAGTTATATATCTAACAGACATCAATAATCTTCAAATCATTATTAATGTTCTTTTCAATTCTTCTTATAAAAATATTTTACTTAAAGTTATCTAAATTCAATATTTACTGTATAAGATATATTCTTCAATCTTATCAGTCATAGATTGTTTTTCTTACTTTAAACTTAACACATTGTAGAGAGTAAATGTAGATGTGTTGTCTTTAATTAATATAATTTATTTATTTTTTTATTTACTTATAATCACAATTCATTCACTCAAAGTCAATAATCATCAATCTCTTTACTTTATATAAAGTATAGTCTACTTTAATGAGTTTAATTGTGTTAACAATGTATTGAGAAGATAATATGTCTAAATTTTATAAAATGATAGATAAGTCTTTTTAAAACAATTAAATAATCTTTATTATAGTGAATTTGATCTAATCAGCATAGATGAAGATCACTGAAGCTTTAAGAACTAAATTTATATACTATATAGAAGTCAGTATAATTCAGAAATTATTGATTGATCTTATTATTGTAATTAATGAGTATAAAACTGCATGTAATAACTTATTCAGTATATAATTAAAGCAATCATTAATCTCATTGTGCAGAAGACTGTCTTCTTGCTTAATTTTTATTTAGTTTAAATAAAATTATTAATTATAATTATCTTAATGAAGTTTTAATTTAAGCAGATCTCAGCAATGTTATTTTTATATGAAGATTAACATCATTAAAGATTATAAAGATAATCAGACTGTTTATAAACTTAATCTTTTTTGTAATTTTCTTTTTTAATTAATGTTAAGTTCTTTGTATCTTTTAATAATCTTAAAATTAAAAATATACTCAAAACTTATTGTCTCTACATTTTCAACAATTAACTGTTTAAGTTCAGCATCAATTTATTGTCTAAATTATTCTCATTTTTTCAGACTTATAGCTTCTCTTAAAGCTCTTTTTTTATCTCTGTTAAAATAATTACTATTGATGCATTTGTTAAAAGGTGACACCACACTAGTAGCACAGCTATTATAAGTTATATATCTAACACTCTTTCTAACCTGCAATCAGCTCATGACTGAACTGCAGATGTAAAGAGTGTGCATAGACAGCAGTTTGAACTCATGATCTTTGAGTGTCTATCATGTTTACTCTCTTACTATGAACTTAAACCACCAGCAAGATGATCTAGACACTGTTTTATGCAAGTTATCACTGCACTAATCTGAGCTCATAACCTGTTAAAAGGTGGCATCACACTAGTAGTACAGCTATCATAAGTTATATATCTAACAGCATTCATTAAAGTTAAGAATCTGTTCAGTAATGAATAGTTAACATTTTAATGTGTATTAAGTGATACTTCAGTTAAAGCATAACTATAAAATATAAACTGAGTTGCACTGCACTTCAATCAGAGTGTTTCTAGAATCATTATTAAAATATTTATATATCTTGCTTTAATAAATAAATTTAACTTCTTTTTCTTTTTCTTAATTATACATTTATATATCTTTCTCATTATCTTAAACATCACAGATATACACTATCTAAGTTTCTTTTGATGTAAGTCTTTCTTTAACTACAATTTAAAGTAAGTAAGATTTAATTATAAGAATGTCTTAATGATTTTTATTTACAACAACATTTAATTAAAGCTTAGTTTAAATAATGTATCTGTCAGAAATCACTTTCTTATCTTTAAGTTAAAGAATTTAAATAAATAAATGATCTTCATTTTTATATTTACTTCAATATGTATCTCATCTACTGTTACTCTATCTCAAGCTATAAATCAATTAGTAATTATATATAAAGAGAATTTTTTTGCTTTGAGTAACTTAAATAGATAGACAACATTTTAAATTATATTTACAATATAATCTTAATATGACTGCTTTATGATAACAACTATGACTCATAACTGTTTAAATACTGATTAAAGATTGTCTTCTTGATTGTATTTAATTTTAAGAAGATTATAGTTATAAATGAACAGTTTATTAATAATTCAGTTTATTTTTTAATTTTTATAAACATGATATACTTCTTACTTAAAAGACTTATTACTTAAATTTAGATGTTTCTTCATCTCTTGTAGTCAATTAAGCACAAGAGTGACTGAGATAATGATTAGATTAAAGTTACTTTAAGATTTTAAATAAAATATTAAATCATTATTAATACAAAAATATTTAATGTTAAACTTTCTGTCAAATAAACATTGATCATTTAACAATTAAGATGTACTTAATGTTTCTTAAAATAGATATTTTTCAGTATTTTCATTTCTGTAAGCTTTCTTAACTTCAACATAAGCTTTCTTCAGTATTCAGTTTAAACAAATAAGTTTCAATATTTCAATAGTCTATCATCAGATTCAGTATTATGCTTAATATATTATTGAGTTAAATATACAGTGTATCTTTTTTAATCTTATATTATTTACATTATAATTCTCTCTCTAAAATAACTTCATCTCAAACATTATGAAGACTTCAAAGATCTAATATAGATACAAGAAAGTGCAGAGATCTAAAATGTGTATTTTTTTGCTTAATTAAATATTAAGTAAATTATGAAAAAATAGTCTTGCACATTTGTTTTAGCACTCTTCTTTATAAAGATATTCAATAATCATTAACTTAACATTTATCAGAAGTCTGAAAGATTTAATTAATCAATATTTAACTTTATTACATTGAACTAAATATACTTTTTAACTATAAATATTTAGATTATCTTTATGTTTTTAATTTCTGCAAGACTCTCTTTTTTATCTTTATAAAAAATTATCTTCAACTCAGAGCTAAACTTGATTGATGATGATTATATATATGTTGTTATTAATAATTTATAGAGTAATCATCAAGTCAGATCAGGCTTAACTTTCAAAACTTAATTTGACTTGTTGAGCTCAACATTGAGGCTTGACTCAACTTGTAATATTGTGTAATTTTCATTGTTTGTTGAGTAATTTTGGTAATTTTTACATCATTAAAAACCCCTTACAATTCTCTACAAAATGAGCCTAAAATCATAAAAATCAGATCACTTTCAAGCTTAATGCACACAGCTAAAGTTTTGTTCAAATTCTTTAAGTTTCTGTCACTATGATTGTTCATGACTAACAAGGCATGCAAAATAAGCAAAAAATCAGCTTTAAAAAAGCTTGATGGTCAGTCTAATAATTTATACTTAATTTTTTTAAAATAATTCATCAAAATTACTGCTGTTCATGACTCTGCAGTATTGATAGTACATGCTTTTTTTAAAGCTTCATAATTAATAATTAATATTTTAAAATTAATAAGATTTACTGTAATCTATGACTCTGCAGTATTAATAATAGATGCTTTCTCTGAATATTTATAAAATATAACTTTTATTAAATAATCTGTTGAGATTATTACTGTTTGTGACTCTACAGTATTGATAATATATGCTTTTTTTAAAGCTTCATAGTTAATAATTAACATCTTAAAATCAATAAAGTTTGCTGTGATCTATAACTTTACAATATTAATAGTAGATACTTTCTTTAAATATTTATTAAATATAACTTTTGTTAAATGACTCATTAAGATTGTTGCTGTTTATAACTCTGCAGTATTGATAGTATATGCTTTTTTTAGAGCTTCATAGTTAATAATTATTATCTTATAAACAATAAAGTTTACTGTAATTTATAACTTTACAGTATTAATAACAGAGTCTTTCTCTATAACTTTGTTAATTATAGTTATCTTTATATAATCTGTTGTGATTATTCTTGACAATGATTTACTAAATATATTGAATTATTTCTTATCTTATTTAAGTATTAACAATTTATCATTCATAAAGAATTCAGTGATGTTGCTGTTTAAACTTATAAATATATCTTTTAAAGTCTTTTTTTCTGAAGCTTACTAATTCAATATCTTATAATGAGTGTTACTCTTATTGCAAAACTTTTTGTCATTTACATATAAATTTATTATCTTTCAAACTTATTTACTGATTTTCTATCATTTACTAAACTGATCAGATAAACTTTCTTGTTCTTTAAGAACAATAGTGTTCTCAATATTTTTAATTTAACTTAATTTCACAGTATATTTAAGCAGATTTAATTATTATGATATGAGTAAAGAGTTAATTCAATAAACACTTTAATTTAATAAACAAATTGATTTACAGTATTTTATCTTAAAGATAACTTTAAACTCAGTTTATAACAATTTTCTCAATTTAACATTACTGATAACTACATAGAACTTTTTATCTTCAATTATTTTTAATATAATGTTATTAAAGTCATAATTAATGATGTTAAGATTAATGTACTGAAGATTATTTTTAAATATCTTTATTTAAACATTAAATGACATTTAACTGCACAAGTTTCTTTCTCAGTTTATATTAAAAGATATAATATTAATAACAATGATTAAGTTAAAATTCTTGATAACTTTAAATTGTAAAATGTATTTTATATATATTCTATAAATATCAGCATCAGCAATGATTGTTATGTCTTAAGATTGAATAAATATTATTATTATAATTTAAATATTTATTTTTACTTTTTCTGAAGTATTTATTGAGCTTAAAAATACTGTTTTTAAAAATGTAACTTTTTCTTCTTTAAACTTAATAAGTCTTGCTGTATATCTCTTATTATATAGATTGTGTTGTACTAGAAGTTGCAAGAATGATTTAATGAATATGATGAATTTATCTTTAAAGAAGAGTGTAAACTGTGTATAAAAATTTAGAATTAAAGATTTAATTCTTTTGCAACTTACATTTATAATGATGTTTCTTAAATTTAATGCATTCTGTTTAAGTCATTCATTGATGAGAGTGTTTACTTTAATTATTTCTTCATAATTTATATTAATAGTTGTTGTAAACTAGTAAGATTCATATATTTTAAATCATTTTTATCTATTAAATTGTCAATATACTTAAATTTGATATTCTTTTTAGTTAACATGATGACAATAAGAAAATCAAGACTAGCATTTAGCATAAAGTAAATTTATGCTTAACAAATTAATATAAAATACAAGATTAGAAATGCTGTCTAAAGTAGAAGTGATGTGATGTTGTAAGAAAAAGTGTGTAAGTTAGATAAACACTTATCAGAATGTGTATTTATGTTATGTTTAAAAAAAAGTAGATTAAATAAGAAATTTAGATAAATATCTGACTAAAATGTTATTGAATTGAAATGTATATATTTAAATGAGTAAATTTTAAATATATATTTGCTTGCATTATTCACTGCACAATGTTTAAATAACATCAAAATTGTAATACAATGCATTCATTAAATCTTTTACATATTCAATAAATATAATAATGAGATTAAGTTTCATTCTGTATAATGCAATCTAATTAACTATTAATGATGTTAAAAGGTGGCACCACACTAATAGCATAGCTATTATGAGTTATATATCTAACACTTTCCCTAACTCACAATCGGCCCGCAACTGACCTGCAGGTGTAAAGGGTGCGCACAGATGGTGGTTCAAACTCATGACCTTTTGAACTTACTCTCTCACCATGGACTTGAATCACTGGCAGAGGTGGCCTAGGCGCCATTTTACACAAGTTATCACACACTAACCCGGGCTCATAACCTGTTAAAAGGTGGCACCACACTAATAGCATAGCTATCGTGAGTTATATATCTAACAAATGATATATATTCAACATAAATGTACTGTGTATACTCTTATTCTTCTATAAAGATTGTAAAGCATTATTAAGATCATCTTAATATTCTATGTATCAATGTCTTTATCTCAGACTGATTTCACATTATCTTTATAAATATAAGTATTGAGTTGACATTTTAATCAGTAAGAACTGCTTATTATAAGATTAAAGCAGATAGATTATCAATTACATTTTTGTTGAAGTTTAAAGCATTTAACTTATTGAATTTACTTAAATTAATGAGAAAAGTATTCTTTTATGTAATTATTTCTTTCTCAGTGTCAAGAGTATCTGACTATATAATTACTTAATTACTTATTGCTTAAATTGAACTCTGTATCAACATCTACTTTATTTTAATGATTAATTTATTCTTCTATATATTGTTTAGCTAAATATCAATGAATCTTAAAATACTTAAGTTCTTCAGCACATTCATAATTTATTAAATTCACTTTGTCTGCTTAAAGAAGCTGATAAACTTCATTATTCATTGTATATATTTCTTATTTCTTTAACTTTCATTAACACTAACATCTGTAATCATCATCAAGCTGTCTTGTGTACAGATAATTGCAACATTAAATTAATTTATATTTTATGTGAAGTCTAGCTTCTTAATGATGATCAGATTCAGAATTATAATATTGATTTTATTTTCTTAAAATAAATTAATAATTTTGTTTTAAATGTCTTGCAAGTTCTTCTGCTTAAGCTTAGATTGTAAATTATATAAAGAATGATGATAGATCTTTTGTTGTGCTTAATAAAATGAAATAATTGTAATATTTAATGCTTTGAATATATTTAAGAGAGTTTTCATCATATTTATATATACTGTAATGTTAATTAAATTGCATCATAAATTATTTATTAGCTCTGTTGTGCTCTTGACATTTAATATTATTATTTATTCTATTAACTTTCTATTCAGTTTCTATCTAGATCTATGAGGACAAAGCATCTTTATAATGAAAAAATCTAAGTAAGAAAATCTTAGTTCTATCTTGTGAGAACTATTCTGATAAGATATTAACTAATTATCATTGTTTTTTTTGTACATCAATAAGTCTGTATTCTGTCTGTCTCTTAAACATTTGCTTTCACTAAACAGCAAATAATCTCTTTTAATTTACTGAATCTATCTCAGTTCATTGAACTGTCTTTTAGTCATTTAAATATAAAAGATCTTTATATTTTAAAATATTCTTCTGAGTAATCTGCTGCATAAGACTAAGATAACTGAGTAGATCACTTACAATTAGTTATTAAGTCATTTAATGAGTGCTAACTGCTGTGAAAAGAGCTCTACAGAGATTTATAATTTCAGTTTTCTAAAAGTAGTAAATATAGAAGTCAGTGTAATTTAAATAAACATTAAGATTCAGCATCTCTATGTAGAGCAGAAACAGTATTGTTGCTTTATGTTTATAAAGACTTTTATAAAGTTAATAAATTGATTGAGCTCAGTCTGACTTTTATATAATTGCTTTTTATTTTGCTGACTTGCAGATTCATCTTTATTTTGACTTTAAATTTATTTATTTAATCAATACTTTTTATAAATTCATTTACTATCTTCTTAATTGTGTCTAAAGCTGTCTCTACTTCTCTATTTATGTCATTATTCTTTGCTGTAAACTCTTCATCATTGTTAATGATTTAATTATGAAGACTGTACTGCATCTATATCTTCTTAACATTTCACTGACAAAAACTTAAAGTGCTGTTTAGACTGTATTGATTACTTATTTAATTCTTGTAAAGACTAAATTATCAGCTATTTTAAGAAATCTTTACATTATCTTATGTTTTATGTACAGATTCAGAGACTAAACATTAAATTTCTGCTTTAAAGCAGTTATGAATGTTCTTTTATAGATTTTCATTATCTTTTATAAACAACAGTTCTGTAAACACTTCAGTGATTTAATGAATGAAACAGTTAACAAGACATCATCATTTTATAGATTTTATATTTGTAATTTATATAGCATGATTGATTGAATTACTGCTGTGTAAAACAGTCAGAATTGCTTTGTGAATGAGTCTTATATAAATAATGTAATGTATAAAAGAACTTTAAATGTCATAATGTCTTTTTAAACTGTCTATTACACATACTTTCTTCATCTTAATCTTATATCAATTTAAACATTCAATATTTGCAATGTTGTCTCTATTGAGATCATTTAATTATTAAAACATATTATACTCATTAAATTCTTACTGAGATCTCTGTGACATCTTGTAAAGTAAATTAACTTATATTTATTTAATATAAATCTTATTTCATATCTCTTTACTCATACAATGCATTAACTGTAAACTGACTTCAGTCTATGACAGTTTGTCTGTGTTAAGATTTTTTATATAATTAAATTTATGTTATTCACAAAGTTAAATGTCATCATCTTATTCTCTAAGCACTTAAACATTGTCAGCAGTTCTGACACAAAGAATAGAAAGAAAATTAAAGAAAATAAAAATTTTTAAAAAATCTTTATTTTTATAAGTATTTAATTACTTTCAAATTCTGAGAAAATTATTTTTGTGTGACATTTGATCAGAAAGCATTTTATAATATTAATAATTTATGATGAGAACTTTACAGATTGCATAATGTATAGTAATCTTTTATGTAAAATATTGTTAAATATCTTACTGAGATCAAGATTAAGCATTAAGATTATGCACTTTGACTTTGTCTTTTATGCAGTGTTGACACAGAATGTAAGCAGCTTTAAAGCAATAAAAGTAGATCTTTTTTTTTTAATTTTTATTTAATTTTATAAAAAAAGATTATATATCTTTATTGTCTCAGCAATTCACTCTGCAATCAGCTTTTTCAGTAGTTTTGTGATTGTGTTTTTTAGTGCAATAAGATAATAATTATTTAATAATAAGTAGTTCATTTTTCTGTTTTTTTATAAAATTATTATAATGAATTCTTGAAAGCTCTTAAACATCAATTTACTGATAAAGTATCTGTTAATTATTTATATAAAATCATTCTTAATGAAGAAGATCACAGTCTTAAGAGCTTCATTTAAAATGTTATTTAATTTTAAAACTTTATTATTTAGCAGTTTATGAATTATCTTCTTAATCTGCTTTACAGTAACTGTTGAGAAGATGTTAAGTGTAAAAGATGTAAATAATTCATTATTGATGTTTTTGAGATCTGCTTATTCTTTTTTTAAAAAGAACTTTTCTGTTAGAATTTATATCTTAATAAAATTATCATTATTTGTGTTATTCTGATCTGATCTTCACAAAAATAAAATGTAAAATGATGCTTATAATTTATCTATATAGAGCTTGCTTTACTGTGACAGTCTTTATAAATTCTTTTTATAAAGATTGTTTAAAGCTAAGATTGACTATTTAATGAATCATTATCAATTTATGCATTTTACACATTGTAGTTTCTTCTTAATTAGATCTTAAAAGAATTGATAAGATGTTTTGTTGTAATTTATCTTAATATTATTATATTATTATTTTATACATCTTGTGTTCACAAGAAGTTTTAAGATCCTTAATGATCACTGAGAATTTACTTATGCATATAAATAAATTTTTAAGCAATATTTCTCTAGACTTTCATGAATGATCTATTGCAGAGCTGTAAGTAAGCATAATATGTATATTTATTTTTTCTGACATAAATACTGTTTAAACTTCTTTTTATTAAGCTTTTTCAGTGCATAGCACTTACTTAATGTTAATTTCTTCATTAATATTACAATTTAAATGTCTATTAAAATGTAATCTTAAGTGATTACTCAGTGATTCATTAAATTACAGAATTAAATTAATTTCTTAATTGCTACTAAAATAAATATAAAATCAATAACATTCTATTGATTATCTCTCTTTCAGATTGACAATTCTCTTAAAATAAGTAATGAAAGATTATTCATTATTATTGTGATGTAGAGATGTTCTGATTGTGTTTTATAAACAATATGTAAATCTTCTTAAAAGAAATGATAAGCATTAAAATTTCTCAGAAGCATAATCTTCTCTTTAATTTCATAAATAGTCTATTATATAATATGTTAAGTCTGAATTTGTGATCTGTTGCTTCACAAATTATATACATTTATAATGATGATGTTCTTATCTATAAGGCATATGTGCAGTGCTGTTACATATTAATTATATAATTAAAACAATCAGATATAAACTGAAGTCTTTTTGCTGATTATGAAGCATATCTTAAATGCTGAGTTGACATTACTTATTAAAGTATAATCTCAAAAGCAATAAATGAATACTGTGTATCTGTTGAAAGTCTGTTTTTATATGATCAGTACTTAATGAATGTTTGAGTGAATTGCATCTAGAATGAATTTCATTGCATTGTAGTTTGTAAGGCTGCAGTTAAATTGAAGAATTTGAATGTTTAATATAAAGAGAACTTTAATTGTGCAGTATCTTCTTTTAGAAGATTTATTGACACTTTATTATACATTAAATGACTTTTCTAATCACTGCTGATAAACTCTGACACAAAGAACTTAATTTAAGTAAGATCTTATGCTGCTGTTAAGATGTCTTATAAGTGATTAGAATCTTACTTAATTAATGTTGATACAGTGTTTAGAAATTATCTTTACTTTCTTAATTGAACAATTTTAAATTTGTTAAACTGTGATGATAGTTATATTATAATTGTGAAACAACTGTAGATTGTCATCATTCTGACTGTTAAGATCATATATTTCTTTTAATAAATGATAAGAAAGCTTTTAAAGATTTGTACATTGTTTTCTGTCATGTCTTGTAAGTCTGATCACAGTTTATACATAAAACTCTTTTCTTAAAGCAGTTCATGATTTAATGTGTATTTATATATATACTGCACTTTACTATCTTTTCATAGACAGATTATATGTAATCTTACTGTTTACAGTTGAAATACTGTCTAATTTGTGTATCATAATTGTAAAGATAAGCATCATATAACTAAAAATTAATGATCAGTTTCTTCTAAATAATCTTATGCTGTAGTGTCTATATAAAAAGACTGACTATTACAGTTTCTTTAATTTTGTCTTTTTGCAGTTAAAACTCATACTGCTTAAATGTGTGTAGTCAGCAAATCTTATTTATAATAAATGTAAATAAAATGATCTTAAAAGTGATGCAGATTCTCTGCATAAAAATTGCATTGTTTATATATTTTTTCTATTGATCTGCATAAAAAGTTATATTTTTTAAAGTTTTATAAAATAGTTTTGACACAAAATTCAAAGCTTCTTCATTTGTAACTAATTAAGCACTTAATTCTTTGTGCATTGATCAGAAATTGACATCTTAATGTTGTTACTTTATAATTATTTCATTGTGTATGTCTCTGCAATCAGAAACTTAACTGTAACAAGAAGTTCAGTAAATGATTTATTTTATAAGTTTAACAGTTATACTCTGATTACAGTGCATTGCAACAATGATTTAACTATTTAATGAATGTCTTGCATCATCATACTTATTTATATTTAATTCATTGAATCTCATTCTTCTCACATTTTTAGCTGAGCTTAATTCATTAAATCATCATTTATTAACAAATTATTCAATTTTTTCTCTATTTTTAAGAACTGCTTCTGAGCAGAGTTCTTCTTTTGATTTGATTGTGTTTAGAGAATATATACTCATCAAATTATATTTAACATTTTATTCTGTTATTAATCTGTCTCTTTAAACTTTAAGAGATCATCTTTAAATTCATTAAATCTATTAATTAAAGTGTATCAATCAGCATTAATAAGTTCAATGATGTTTTATTGCTTTCTGCTTTTTTGCTGTTGAGATTTAAACATAACTGACAATTTAACAGAGTTTTTACATTTTCTTTGTGTTGCATTTATGCTTTTTATGCAAGTCATCATTAGTGTGATGATAAGTAGATAAGAAAATGATTTTAAAGTGTTTTATACAATCTGTTTAACTGCTTAAGTTGTATATTGAGAGTTTTGCTGCTGTTGTGACCTCTGACATTTAATATCAGCACAATATTATTTAATAATAAGCTTTTCTTAAATAGTTCTTCATCTTCTGAGTCAATGAACAAGAAAATAACTTTGTAATAATAATGTTAATTAATTAATTGTTGTAAAAGATTACTAACTTAATGCTGATGATCTTAAAGCTCATATGATGCTGTTTGATGAGCATAGTTATTGAATGATTTAGTTAAAGAAGTCTTGTAAACAATAGTATAATTATTTAAGTGATAAACTGCTGAGTTAAATCATCTTAACTTAGCACAGTTAACTTTAGCTGCTTATGATCTTCAATTATAATAATTAATGTAGATGTGTAATGTATTAAGATAATAATTACATCAGATTCAGCAATCTTTAAATAATTTTCAGTTAAAATTCTATATATAATTTAGCTGTATCTGCATTGTTGATAATGCACACTACAACAGAGACTGCTTAGAGAATATATATTTATAAAATAGTAATTATTTTTTTGAACTTAATTTAGTATGTAATATTCAGATCTTCTTCATTATAATAATTGTAGTATTCTTAAAATTTAATTCAGTTCTTAAAATTAAAAAAAAGATACTCTATTATGTCAGTAATCTGTAGCATTCAGATTGTCAAACTATGATTAATAAGCTGCATATACTTGTTTAAAACAATTAATTTAAATTAATTACTGTTTTTATACATCTCATATATTGTTTTGACAATGTTGAACTTCATAAGAACATTAAGTTCATTTTTATTAATGATGAGTAAAAGTAAATTGTAAGACTCTTTAACTTTATTTTAGATGATGTTGTGCTTCAAGAATATGATGTATAAATATATAATGATTTTGTCTTTCATTTAAAAGTTATCTTACATTAGCTTCACAATCTTTAGAAAAAGTTCATCTATAATATTATTGATAAAGTTAACTGCAAGAACTTAATGAGACTTGTCATTGTTATAATATAAAAATACTTATATTATTCTTATCATCAACTCACTCTTATCTGAGCCTGATGATTCTTAAATAATATCTATTTTAAATAACAATGTACATGTTACATTCTGATTAGAGATTTCTCTGATATAGAGTTTAAAGGTTAGAGCTTGTGATATAAGAGAGTTTTTAGACATGTTAGAGTTAATTGATAGATAGTAGATGTTAAATAATAATTATTATTGAATATGATTGTTTTCATAGAGAAAACAATTCTACTATATAATAAGCTTACTTAACAGTACATATCTATGTAATCTGTTAAGCTTATCAAGCTATGCTCACTCTGCTTGCCTTGCACATTATTAAGTGTGTTAAGCTCATTATACTTATATTTAAATATATACTTCAGTCTTAACAGTCTACATACTGATTACATCAGTAGTTCTTTTTCAAACTATAATCATAACATAATCTTTTCTCTTCTAGATGCTAGTTCTCTAAATCTTATAAGTGAGAGTGTTGTTGTCATTGTTGTCAGCAATGATGCTTTCAAAAAGTTCAAATTGCTTAAGAATCTCAAAGAAAATTCAAATAAATGATGTTTCTATCTTTTTTTCTTGTCACTTCTGTGTCAGTTGTGACTTGAATTGTTTTTTCATAAAATCTCAACTAAAATGCAATAAATGCACTCATTGTGATTGTCTATGTATCAGTGTGTCATAAGAGTTACTTAATAGAACTTACTTTTTCTTATATAAGAAAATAAGTAAAGCAATAAAAGAAATAAATAAGATAAATGATGTCTTAACAGTTAAGCACACTGAGCTTGCTGCTTTTTCATTAAAGATTATATGTCTTTAAAAGACTTTAAATCAGACAAATCATCATGCTTTACAGAAGATTAACTGTCTAGCTGCTGAGCTTAATAATGATAATAATAAAATGAAGAATGAGACAGATCTTTTATTGCAATTTATAAATTCTATATTGTCATTCTTTTAAGATTCAATTCTAGTCTTTTCTCAAAACATCAAAGCATTCTTACACAGTTCTTAAGATTTTCTTTAAGTTCTTAAATATTTTTTAAGATATTATAACTCTTTCATTTAATAAAATAGTAAGCTTTCTCACTAATCATTCTCTTCTTTAAAATGTTCTCAACTTCATATTCAGTTTTAAGTTTAACAGACATTGATTAAGTTTAAATTGATATGAATTGATTACAATGCTGAAGCATTGATGCATGAAATACTGAGTGTATTCACATTTCTTAAGATAAGTTTAGTTCATAACTTAATTTCTTAATGTTTTTCTTAATCATGAATGATTCAATGCTCTTGTTCATGAATTTCTTGCTCTTCACTTTTGTTCATATGTTATTTATTCATAAATATACTCTCTCTTCAACTTCAAATAACATTATCTCTGTCATTCATTTCTTCTGCTTCTCAATTCTCTTTATAAGATCTGTATGCAGTTTCTTAAGCTTCACAATATTCAATATTACTTTTTAACTTTAAGATCTGTGCACTCACAGATCTTATTATATCTTCAGATAATATTTATAATTTACTTTAAATAATGTCTTTCTCATGATTTTATTTCATACATTATTGTACATGAACTGTGTCATAGACAGCAGTTATACTTAATTATTCTGTTTTACATTAACATAGTGTCACAAATACATCTTAACTGTCTGATTCATTTATTCACTCTGCTTATCTATCTATAAATAATATATTATCAACATCTTATGTTTTATTCTGAGTTCTGTCATAAGCATTTCTCAAAACTTACTTATAAATAACTTATCTTTATTAATGATAAACTTCTTTAATAGTTTGTGATTGCTAATCAATTCTCACAGTATAATGTACATTAATACTGATGCTGTTGCAGTTTCTCTAAATAAAATAAACATCATATACTTCATCAATCTATTCATTATAATCAATATGCTATCAAATCTGACTTTTCATGCTGAGTTCTTTGACTTTAATAACTTAATGATAAAGTTCATAATAACAGATTCTCAGAGCATATCTAATGCATTTAATCTTATTATCTTATTATAATACTTATCTCTCTGAATCTTATTGTGTCAGCATAAATCACATTTAATGATGTATTCAGTAATTCAATTCTAAAAATTGTCTATGTTGCATCTTCTTTATATAAGATCTTCTGTACATTTAACTTCTAGATGTTCATTAACTCAGCTGTCATAACATATTTTAATGAGTTCTTTATCTATTAAGAAAGTATTCTTCATCTTAAATGTTGTTGCTAAGTCTTTTATGAGAGTTTCTTGCTCATCTTTATGCAGAATTTCAGCATAAATTACTTTCACTTCTTTGTGATTTAGTTATCTACTCAAAGCATCAACATCATCATTCTTATTATTCTTCTTATAATAAATCTGAAATTCAAAGTCTGTCAACTGTTTCACTCAGCAAATCTATCACTGATTCAGTTGCTTTATTATTATGAAGTTTCTCAGATTCTTATGATCTATAAAGATTTAAATAGACTTTTCTGTCTCTATAAGATAAGATCTTTCATCTTGCAGTGCTTTCACTATTGCAAAAAGTTCTTTATCATAAATCTTATATCTTTTCTTGAATTCTGACAACTTTCTAAATCAATATGCAATAAACTTCTTCTGTCTATCTTCAATCTAATATAAATATGTATCTACTGTGAAATCTGAGATGTCAATTTTCAATATCTTTTCACATGCTGAGTTGAGTATTTGCAGATATGCTGTTTCATTAAGACTTTGCTTTAATGTGCAGAATGCATTCTCTTGCTTTTTTTTTCAATGTCATTTCTTGTCTTTGCATGTCAAACATGTAAGAGATTTCACAATCTTTATATAGTTAAATATGAACTTTCAATAATAGTTTATCAAATCTAAAAAGACTTATACTTTCTTAATCTTCTTAAGCATCAGTCAGTCTCTGACTGCTTTTATCTTTTTAAAGTTCTTCTTAATTTAATTAGATCAAATAACATATCTTAAAAATTCAATTTTCTTAATTTTGAATCTGCTCTTTAACTTTTTCACATACAGAGCTCTTTCATTGAGCTTTGCTAAAATCTTACACATGTGTTTGTAATGTGTCTTAAGATTATCTGAATATATCAGAATATCATTAAGATATATAATTACAAAATCATCAAGATATTCTCTTAACATATTGTTGATGAGTCTCTAAAAGATAACTAAGGCATTTTTGAGCTCAAATGACATAACAGTGTACTTATAGTGTTTATATCTTGTTTAAAATGTCATTTTTCATTCTTTGTTCTTCTTCATGCATACACAGTAATACACTTTCTTCAGATCTAAACTCATAAATTATTTAGCTCTTTCTAGTCTGTCTTGCAACTCTTTTATCAGTGATAGAAAATAACTGTTTTAATAAGTTATCTCATTGAGTTGTCTATAGTCAATATATAGTCACTTAATATCATCTTTCTTTGATACAAAAAGTATCAGATAATCAATCAATGACTTTAATGATTTAATGAATTCTCTCTTTAAATTCTCAGCAAGATAGTCTCAAACTGTCTTCAGCTAATTCTTACTCATTAAGTATAAAGACATTTATCAAGAATTCTTGTCATCTATAAATGATATTTTATAATTTCAAGACTTATACTCTGATAAGCTTTTTTCTAATTGTTTAAAGATCTTATATGCATTCTCTGTCACATAAAGTTCTTTATTGATTCAGTTAATCTGAGAGTTCTTTTTGCATAATCAGAGCATTTCTAGTATAGTATTATACTTAATTGACTTAAAAACATTCAGTGTTAACTTCTGTGAATCATTCAGTATTATGACTTCAATATAAACTTCTTTGTAAATTCATTCAAATTCTTCATTGATCATATATATTTACATAAGCTTTAACACTCTTCATGATGTTAATCTTAGCTGTTCAATCACTTATTATAATATAAAGTTATCAGTTACTCTCAAATCTATTATTGCTCAAAGTCATCTCTTTAGTAATATCTCAACATCAACTCATATCTTATAATCATTGTTGTTGTCAGTTCATTAAGACATTAAAAGCTTCTTATTCTTTAATTCTACTAAGAAAACTTAAAATTTTTTAACTTCTCAAAGCTCTTTACTTCTATCAAAGCTTGTGAGACTCAGTTCTTACTTTAAAGTTCATTAAGCACTTTTTAAGATTCTTTAAACTTTATTAATTTTATGTTTTCTTGTTGCTTCTGAAGATCATTAACTATCTTTTATAAGTAATTCTGTTCTTACTTTAATTCTTGTTGCTAATTTTTGAACATTTATTGTTGCATCTCAGTGCATTTATTTTTAAGATGCTCATACTGATTCTTAAATTTCATGTTGACTTCTCAGTTATTGACATTTTCTGAGTTCACATTTAAATTCAGATACATTCAGATAAGATCTTTTAGATCTTCAGTTTCTACAGTATCTTCTTTCTGAGTTTTGCAAATATCAGTTTCTTTAATCTCATTCATGTTGTTTCTGACAACTTTCTCTAAAATAGCTAATCTCTTTAATTCACTCATTATAGCATAATCATCATTGCATCTCTTCTTAAACTTTTATAATTATTATCTGACTTCATCTTTGCTGCTTATGTGCACAAAGCAGTTATCATCATAGCAGACTGTTCAGCTCAGTTAATTATGCATTATTACTGAGTTCATCATTGCAACTTTCTTTCTCTATCATTAAGATTTCTTGCAATCTTTGACAAAATATTCAGTTTTATCACAGTTATAACAGTTATAAGTCTTTACTCATTAAGTATGAGACTTATAAAGCTTACTTATGCATCATTCTTACTTCATTAATTTAGCTTCTGACTTCTGATCATGCTTCTTAATATTATTGAGATTCATCAGATCTTCTTGCATTCTAGTAATGAATTATCATTTTTACATTTTTAAAGCTGCATAAGATTTTGTCTTCTTCATCTGTTGTTCTCATTGTTAACTATTAATGTTAATGAAGATATCTATCATCTCTTAAAGTTTTTCAGAGCAATCTTGTTGTGCTATTTTATTCTTAATAGACTTACTTAATTCTCAATAATATTGTAATATTAAGACATCATCATCTTAGTCAGTCAAGACCACAATGTACTGAAACTTCACTGAATACTTAACTGTTGACTTATTCATCTTTAATGTATAAAGTCATCATTTCACTACTCTTTTCTCATCAATTACTTTAAAAGCCTTTCAAAGTTCTTTCTTAAACTTCTTAAAATTGTTAAAGATCAATTTCTTATTGACTTTTCATTTTCTTAATGACTTGTCTAGAAACTCATACAGTTTAAGATTAACTCAGTTGAACACTGCATTCTTGAGATAGATTATTGTGTATAAATCTTTGTTCATCTTAAAGTTAAATTTCTTTTAATTAAAATCTATGTATAAATTAAGTTTTATCAAGAAGCTTTACAACTTTCTATGTTCTTTACTGAACACATTCAGCATCAATATCTTCAGTATATTACTCATCTCTTATAGATCTTCAAGATCCTAAAGATTGATTACATTATTAAAGACTGCTTTCTGTGTGCTGAAAGACATTACTTATATCATAAAAGTGTTCAATGTATTACATTCTGATCAGAGATTTCTCTGATATAGAGTTTAAAGATTAAAGCTTGTGATATAAAAGAGTTTTCAGACACATTAGAATTAATTGATAAATAGTAGATGCTAGATAATGATTGTCATTGAATATGATTGTTTTCATAGAAGAAACAATTTTACTATATAGTAAATTTGCTCAACAGTGCATATCTATGTAATTTATTAAGCTCATCAAGCTATGCTTACTCTGCTTGTCTTGCACATCATTAAGTGTGTTAAGCTCATCATATTTATACTTAAATATATGCTTCAGTCTTAGCAGCCTACATACTGATTACATCAGTAGTTCTTTCTCAGACTATAATTGTAACAGTGTAGCAGTAAATCATTGTTACACAATGTAATGATGTAAGTTTCAATGCATTAAGCTGACAACAAAGAGTTTTAAGTAAAATAATAACAAAAATATCTTTAAATTGAGAATAGATATAATCTGAATTGCAGATAATTTGATGCAAGTTGTTTTAAGATTTCTGAAAAGCAATAATTACATTAATTTAATGTTTTAACACTTTCTCTTAAAAAATTACTCAGATCTTAACTGTCTTCTTATAACTCTTTTTATATTTAGCTGCAAAATTCTTTTGAGTCTTATAGTTGAATGTGATTAAGTTTAAAAATAAATCTTTAAAGTATTTATTCTTCTTGTCTTAAAGTCTACACACAATGATAATTATTTATTTAGATAGTGCAAATGAAAGCTACTGCACAATAACTCTAAATTAATCTTTTACATAATTGTTAATCTCAGCATTGAAGTTGACTCTTAATATCTTATTTAAGTTAAATTGAACTGACAGCTTACTCAAACTGTCTATTAAAGTTATATAATAATTATTCTCTTCTTTTAATACAGCAATAATCTATAGTACAAACATTAATTCTTTAATGTCTACAGCTCAATTAACTATGACTTCTTGTTCAGTTATTACTTTATATCTTATGACAGTTACTCAGTCTGCTAAGATTAAAACCAATGTTTGTGAATTTAATTTAATTGCAGATCATTTTTTGCAGATGCAGTCTGATTTAATTGAATAACATGAATGTTTAAATTAATAAAGTATCATATATTAAGTAAGTTAATGTCTCTCTTTTGCTGTATAATGTTCAGAAACTCTTTAATGAAATTGTTTATATTAGCTGAACTGTACATATATAACTTAAGAGTAATGAAGACAAATATTTCTCAGAGCTTTTAGAGAATGAGAATAAATTTAATTAATTTTGCAATGTTGATTCATAGTTGATCTGTGTTACGGTCTTCTAAGCCTAATGGCTAAAAGCTATAACCCTAATGGTAAATCTATGATATGAGTGAAAGATGAGTGAATGTAAGGGCTACAATGGCTACTTAAATAGTAGCTAAGCGACTCGCTAA